>Ga0208596_1000251_pt1 | contig 17925 bp, 17 predicted proteins | sample LakMenEpi12Jul11_FD_150686 | JGI IMG/M metagenome (GOLD analysis project Ga0208596, IMG submission 150686) | Freshwater microbial communities from Lake Mendota, WI - 12JUL2011 deep hole epilimnion (SPAdes) | ecosystem: Environmental > Aquatic > Freshwater > Lake > Epilimnion/Euphotic zone ...
AGCAGCCCCTCCTGCTAACGATCTTTACAACGGTAAGTATCATCACTTCGCTTGGGTTGCTAACGGTGCAACACAGAGCCTCTACATCGACGGTCAACTTGTAGGTCAAGCTGCGACAGATGCCATCAACATTGGAACCAATGCTGATATTCACTTCGCTCGCACGCTCTCGTACCCATCAAATAAGTGTCTCGGCTCAGACATACTTTGCCCAGTTACTTATCAGGGTTCTTGGGCATCACTTGATGAAATTGCGATCTTCAACTCAGCACTCGATGCAGCTGTTATCAGCCGACACCATGTAGCTGGGCGTGAACTACTTCCTTAATCGTTAGCGCTTGAACTGCTTCAAGAAGTCAGCACCCTCGGCACACCACGACTGAAAGAATCCCTTTGCGTTGCGACTCATATCTTTCATTTCATCTTTCATTTCGCTCCACTGCTCATCAGTCATACCAGCCAGTGTCGCATCTCGCCCATCGTATTCGCCGACCTTATGTTGAGCCATAGCCAAGAAGAAACGTGTTTCTGTATGTCCGGTTCCTAGGTTTGGTTCCCAGATGGCAATAGCGTCGCCAAGTTTTGCACCGGCGCCTAATCTGGAGAGCGCATAATTTGATTCAGCGTTAGCAATTTCAGACCAGACAGTCTTCATCGCATAATCACTGGCCTTCATCTTTCCACTTCTAAAAGCGTCAATTGCTGGACCCTTGGCTTGCTCAAAGCCATCAATAGCTTCTTGGCATTTCCCTTCCAACAAGAGATGCCATGTGTATGAACCGAGAGCATTTGGATTTCCCAACATCGCTGCGTCTAAATAACAATCAAGGGCGAGTTCCATCTCACCTTCTTGGCTAAATCGATCACCTTCCGATTGCAGGGCGATACCCATACGTGAACAGTGATAAGCCTGTGGAATAAAGCCCGGCTCGATGCTACGAATAACTTGCGCATCGCGGCGTTGGTATTCACCGAGCTCGTTACCGAACTTCTCGTCCAAAATATCAAGCAGTTGCAAGGAGATAGTTCTCTTGCCACGCATATTCATAGCGAAAGCACCGATGATCAGATCATCGATTCCAAAATCATTTCTTGCCATTTCAAACATGCCATCTGGGTCACCCTCAAAGCGAAGCTGGAATAGCCAGGAAATATCCCCATTATTTGCTGGGAAGTCGCGATTGATTTCAGCGTAATGCTCTTGATGATTTCCAAAGCGTGCAAAGACGGTTCCGTCAGGAGTACCTTCAATGATTCCCCGAATTTCATCGGTCATTCCAGGTGAGTTAACCAAGGCCTCCGCTAATTGATCGGTAAAGCCAGCGCCGAATGCGCCAAGTGCCATCGGTGCAATTTCACCAGAACTCGTGTAACCAATCCATGCAAGAACATCGTAATCCCCTGGATGCACATCAACGCCACTGATGAAATCATTGCTATCAACTGCTGCGTATGCATCTGCAATAAACAACCTGCCTGAACCATCTCCGGTATCTCCTACCGTGATCGTTCCCATGCGTACTGGAACCATCTTCTGTGACTGAAAAGAAAATCCGCGATCTGTATCAAATGTCGAATAGACAGATGTATCGAAGAAGGTAAATATTCCATCGCTGACGCGCATATCTTGTGAGCGGCGATCACGTACGAGTGTCCAAAGTAAATAATCACCATCAGCATTTGCGCTCATCGCCTTCAGATAATTCTTTGGGCTCTTGCCACATGCATTACAGACATTTGCATCATCACACTTATCGCACTGCGGCGGAATTCGATTGCCAACATAGACGGCTGCAACTTCAACGTTGAACCATGAGTTAGCTTCGACGAGTGCATCGCTAAAGATTGATAGCGATGGCATATCTACCGCGCCCTTAGTAAACCAATCCGGCTGATTCGCAGGGATCTCTGGTGCATTCATCGATGCCAGGATCTCGTCGGCCTTCTTTCGCTTCTTGCTGTTATCAAAAAATGCCATAGCCAATTCTTACCTGCCACGCATGCTTATGTCACGCTTGACCAGTCGATTTCTCACCTGACCGCACCCCCGTCAATGCTCTAGCCTGATCCCATGACCTTTCGTACCGTCGCCGCAGCCATAGGTATCGCACTAGTGCTGCTCTATGCCGTCGGCTCTAGTCTCTGGGTTAACACTGGCGATGATTGGTATTCCAATCTCACTAAGCCGTCATGGCAACCGCCTAGCTATCTCTTCGGTCTGATCTGGCCCTATAACTTTGTAGTCATTGGCATCGCATCAGTTCTTGTCGCACAACGCGCATCGAAGATAACAACATCGATCTATCTCTCATTCTTCGCTCTCTCTGTCGCCGCCGCTCTTACTTGGGCCTTCCAGTTCTATCGCCCGCATAACTTTCTAGCATCAGCGATCGCATTAACCGCTGCAGCGCTGCTCACTATTCCCATGACTTATATCGTCGCAACCATTTCAGTCCCAATGGCTATTGCCTTTGCCCCATATCAAATCTGGGTTGGAATCGCAGCATCGTTGAGTTGGGGTTACTGGCACTTAGCAAGGCTCTCTTAGTGCAACGCATTCTCTACATTCCATTTGATCAGCTGCATCGCAATTACGGCGTACTCAAAGGCTCTGATAAAACAACCGATGTAATCGCATTGATCGAAAGTCAAGCGATGGTCACAGGTGCCAACTGGCATCCAGAACGTCTCTTCTTTCTTATTTCCGCCGCCCGCCACTTCGCCAAAGATCTACAAAGCGAAGGCTTCACCGTCGATTACCGCAAGGCCGCCGATACCCCCACCGGCCTGCAGCAGATACAGAAAGAACATAAAGGCGCACCCATCATCTGCGCCGAACAATCATCATTTCGCCTCACCGAAAAACTCATCCAACTTAACGCCGAATTCATTCCCAATGATTTCTTCTTAACTCCACGTGATCTCTTCGCCTCATGGGCAGATTCTCAAAAGTCATATCTGATGGAGAACTTCTATCGCAAGCAACGCGTGCGCCTCAACATCTTGATGGAAGGCGACCAGCCCGCAGGTGGTGCGTGGAATTTTGATAAAGATAACCGCCTGCCACCACCAAAGAACTACACCTGGCCCGCCTACCTCGAACACTCACGCGATGAGATCGACACCGACGTCGCCAAAGAACTCAAGATGTCCCCCACCTCCACATGGGCCACCACTCGCAAGGGAGCACTCGCACAACTTGATTACTTCATCAAACATCACTTCACACACTTTGGTCCCTACGAAGATGCGATGGCACTCGATAGCTGGTCACTTCACCATTCACTACTGAGTCCATATCTCAACAACGGTCTTCTACATCCCGCCGAAGTAATCAAAGCCGCTGAGAAAGCATTTAAAGCCGGCAAAGTCCCTATCGAATCCGCCGAAGCATTTGTCCGCCAAATAATTGGCTGGCGCGAATACGTCAACGGCATGTATTGGTTCCTTGGTCCTGAATACCGCAACCACAATCAACTACAAGCAACTCGCAAACTCTTGCCACTCTTTGAAGATCCCAACAAAACACAGATGAACTGCATCAAATCAACTGTCACCGATATCAACGAACGCGCTTGGGTTCATCACATCCCGCGCCTGATGCTCTTAAGTAACCTCGCACTTGTCACCGGCACCAACCCACAAGAGTTCCTCGAATGGATGCGTCGCGTCTTTATCGATGCCACTGATTGGGTAATGGTCCCCAACATCATCGGCATGGGCGTGCACGCAGATGGCGGCCTCATGATGACAAAACCATACGCCGCAGGTGGTGCCTACATCTCTCGCATGAGTAATTACTGCAAGAGCTGTGTCTATAACCCCAAACTTCGTACCGGCGATACCGCATGTCCATTTACAACCCTGTATTGGGACTTCCTTGATCGCCACAAAGAAACCTTTGCCAAGAACCACCGCATGTCTCAACAAGTATTTGGACTCAATCGTTTATCTGATCTACCCGAACTCAAAGAGCGTGCGCAAGAAGTTCTTGAGGGACTTGAAAAAGGTTTAATTTAGAGGTTATTTGCAAACTGTTCGGAAACTATTTTTGCAAGAACAGGAATGGCACTCGAATACGAAGTACCGTAAATATGCTGGAAGGCCTCTTCAAAGTTGTGATTCTGTGCCATGTAAGCGTAGAGATCAACAATTGATTCATGGCCTTTTAGCGCAACCAGAACTTCAATCACTCGCAAACTGACTTCGTACTTCATCCCATAAGGAAACTTGTTCCAATTGTTTGAGTAATGAGTAAGTGATAAGAAATCAGTCATCTCTGCTTCAGTTACTAAAATGCAGCCCTGCGAAACTGGACCGCAGGACGGATAAGCCAACTTGCTATCTACGGCTCTAAATCTCATGTACTTATCAAAGGAGGCGTGATTCATAGCCGAATTTTCAACAAATACCGCAGTAGCCTCGTGAAACCATGATGGTGGAACATACTGTATCTGAAACCAGTTTTTATCAATCAATTTTCTCTGCATGGTGTGGAAGTATTCGTGAGCAACGGTTAACCCCTCCATGCTCCGCGCATAATTTGAGTAACTTGGATCAAGCTGTCGCAACTTCTCGCTCTCAACAATCCCTAAGAGGATTACTCCATCCCCCGCAGTATTAGAAAAGCCCATCGCACTCCAACAAATTTTATTGTTCTTCTGGCACATATCGATGACAAAATCCTGATGATGTCGCTTGAATGATTCAGGTTCACCTGCAATCAATTTTCTATAAAGTTCATCTGCCCACATCTGATCAGTGAAATTAAAGGCGACTAAATCAATCTTGCTCGGCTGCTTTGTATTTGGGAATCCTCTAGACACTAAATCCATCACACCTTGGAGATCCTTAAATGGAAGCACCGAATTAGGCCCAACATTTATAGTCAAAGTACCTAACGTAGATTTCGAGGCCGCGACGGTTTTAGACATCGAAAGCCAGGCTTTATAGGCAATACCCTCGCGGTTCTCATAGACATCGCTCCAACTGCTTGGTGTCTTAGTAGGTCTAGGAAATTCCACGAATTCAATTGGAAACTTTCCATCAATCGCGGATGACCGAAGAGTTTCAATAAACGATAATTGTGGTCGCGTTGGTGTTGGCGTTGCAGACGGAGTCGGTATTGGAGTCGCGGACGGAGTTGGTGTTGGAGTCGCACTCGGTGATGGCTTAGCCACTGGTGCTGCCTTAACAGCAACTCCCTTATTCCAAACAAACTTCTTGCCCTGCTTGACACAGGTGTACTTACGGCCACTTTCAACAGTTTGAAGTCCTGCCTTCTTGCACGCAGTCCCAGCCTTAATCGCACCAGAACTCGATGGCATCGCCAATAGTGCCAGCGCAAAAGTTATTGATGCCATTAACGCAAAGCGCTTCATTCGAACTTGATTCATTATTAGCCACCCTTGAATGCTGCCAGAATGTGTGGAGCCGCTTTCTCGTAGAGCTCCCGCTCCGACATTCCAAGAGATGCTTGGACATTGTCACCGAATGAATTTCCGATTTGTTGATTCTCCACTAATTTGCGATAGGCATCAAACCCAAATTCAGCAATAACCCATTCAAATAACAATGATCCTACTGAATATGAAGATTCATGGGCATCAGGCGAAGTTGCACGGGTTCTCATGCTGTACAAAGCCTTCACAACGGCTTCGTTCGAGGTGAGTGTAGAGAAGAGTTGAACTGAACTGTCTCTTTTCTTCTCATCAACAAAGTAGGCGTAAAGATCTAGATACTTTTCCTTTGACTCCGTAGCTAAGGCAAATGAAATTGTATTTGCGGAACCCTCACGAAATATCGGAGCAAATAGATTGTCCCAAGAATTCTGGTCGGTCCACTTTGGATTTCTCTTTATATAATAATCCTGCACCACATGGAAGTACTCGTGTGGCATAACTTGAATTGCATATTTTCTATGAGTTGCCACTGAACTCTTACTGTAGACAAACACACCCGCATGACCTTCGAATTTTCCATTTTGCTCATAAAACCACGCTGGGCCACCTAATACATGCTGTTGCATTCTGCCAGCATCCCAATCTACAAACCACCGATTCAGATCGACCACAATCTCGCGCATTCGAGGGAAGTCAGAATTTCTTAAGAACTCTTGATCCTTTTCGGTGTAGACGTAGATATTCATAGTCTCTACCCGATTGAAGAATGTTCCGTACAGCTTGGATGAGTAGATTGCCTGCTCGCGGTACAGATTCTTCAGTTCCTGAGGGACGTTGTCAGAAATGTGATAAACAAGTTTGATGTTATTGGAACCATCTTTCTCTGCCTCGGCCCTAATGTTTTCGTATGCCTTCAATTTGGTAAGTTCGTAAGCGGAGTAAGTCTTTGTAGGCGTCGGTGTTGGAGTCGGTGTTGGAGTCGGTGTTGGACTAGCACTCGGCGATGGCTTAGCCACTGGTGCCGCCTTAACAACGACGCCCTTATTCCAAACGAACTTCTTGCCCTGCTTGATACAGGTGAACTTGCGACCACTATCAACAGTTTGAAGTCCCGCCTTCTTGCACGCAGTCCCAGCTTTAATCGCACCAACACTCGATGGCATCACAAGGAGCCCAAAAACGAGTGCGCCAACCACTGCACCAGTCACGCCTTTGAACTTCATTCCCAAAAGATAACCTCAACCTGCGACAGCGCAAAGTAAAAACTCTCACTTAACCGGTCGCTTATGCACAGCTCAGCGCTTACGCCAACTCCCCCACGCCCCCGTAGCCCACAACGCCCACACCACAAGCGATGACTAGCGAATGACCAACCTAGGTGGAATGATTAAATTCGGTTCGCTCGTCTGTTTTGTAGGAGCGGGTTTTCTTATTGCATTCCCGTCTTCACCCATAAGAACCTTTAGCGCAAGCGAAGCAATCTCGGAGATATTCTGATCTAAGGAAGAAAAATTAAAGACTTTTGATGTTGGGCTATTATCAAAACCAGATACTGGAATCACCTTTTTGAGCCTTGTGGTCTCCATCTGAACCCCAAGCGCCAAAGTGTCACTTGCGCAAACGATGGCATCAATATCAGGGTTTCTAGAAAGCAATCGTTGAGTTGATATACGTGCGCTTTCTATCGATTCATCACCAAGCTCGGCAAAATCTCGATTGGCTCCCTTTGATTTGAGGCCTAGCAATTGTGCTGATGTTTGAGACCAACCAAGAAAACGATCATCTGCGACGCTCTTAGGTTTAGCAGGACTTGGATTGCTAGTTCTCCAACCAATGAATCCAATCTTGCGATAACCCAACTCCCAAAACATTTTTGTTGCATCCTTTGTGCCACTTGCACCATCCACATCAATCCAAGGGTAAGAGCTCGCAAAATCACTGGAGCTTCCCCATGGTCTACCAAAGCTCAAGAATGGGACGCCTCTATCTCGTAAATACCTTAGGCGAGGGTCGTCTTGCACTGTTGAGGTCAGCAGAAATCCATCGACATCGCGCGAGTCAATGAGTTTTTTTAACTTGATAATTTCGTCATCACTTGGATCACAGGTATAGATGATGACTTTAATGCCACGCTTCTCGGCGGCTCGAACTAGTTCATAAACAAATTCATCTTGAATGTAGCCTGAATACAAACCGTCAGATCCTTTGCCCATGGAAGCATTGGAGTCGACTCTGACAGCGATTGAAAAAGATTTACTAGATCTGAGTCGACGTGCGGACAAATTCGGTGTGTAGTTTAACTTTTCGATCGCTCGAAGAACTTTTTCTCTAGTCTTTGGCTTCACTCTTTCGGGAAAGTTAAGCACATTCGATACTGTCTGTAGAGAGACCCCCGCCTCTTTGGCAACAGAGGTAATCGAAGCTCTCGTCTTATCCATGATGATTAATCAGCAATCCAATTTATTCTTAGAAGTTGTTCCGCAACTGAGCTCCGTTAGATAGCCAGGAATAAGCAGCAACTGTCCACCCTTGAATGATTTGAGGTGGTTGTGCAATTCGATTTGTGCCCTCACGAATTCCAGTTTCATCTGCAAATTGTACATCCTGAACAAATCGATTGATGAGATCGCTCTCGGGCCAATCGCCTCTTAGAAATTCTGGATAGCCTCCAGATGATTCAATCGCTCCTTTAACTTTGCCGAGGATCAATTCTGATTCCTGTTTGAATCCTTGCTTGAGAAGACCGCGAGCTGTTAAGGCACCATCAAATGGCCAAGATGAACCCGTGTGATATCCACCAGGGCGATATGAAACATGTGCACGTGAAAGTGTTCGTAGACCACTATTGCCAAGTAACGAACTATCGGTTACGGCAGCAGCAATCGCCTTGCGGTAACCAACAAATGCTTCACCTGAAAGAACACCTGAATCCAATAATCTTCCTTGATTGCTCGCCTGAGACTCAAACTTAACAACTGCACCAGATGCATCTAGCTCTATTCCCAAGGCGAAGCTATCTCCCATCCAGAAATTTGCGATCAAAGATAGCTGGAGTTGACGCGCTCTTTTTAGAAGTTCTGGTGAAGAAAGCGGCCAATCCCTACTTGGTCTTATCGCCTGCACTCCCGCCGCAGCAGTGAGGGCATCAAAGGTCTCTCCTACCGTTTCTATAGATGCAGTTGAATCTCCGCGAGCTAACGCACCATCTTTGTGCATGTAGGAATCGCCCGAATCCTTCCAGACTTGATTGGCGATGCCCTTGGGATTTGATCTTGAAGATTCAATAAAACCTGATGGACTTTCGAGGCGAGTTAACACCCATCGTGTAGCGCTAATGAATCGCTCCCAGAGTGGCAAACCTCCAACGGAAATGTCTAGGACAGATGGATTCTCCAAGGCTGCTGCGTAGAGTTGCGACATCCAAATGAGGGTTGCGTCTACCGATCCATAATAAGGAAATTTCCAGTCACCATGACTTTGCAGTTTCTCTGCGACTGGATCGTCGATACTTCGAATCTCGTGCGCAATCCGACCCGGTTCTTCCTCACTTCTTTCATCAAATTTGGAACCTTGATCAAGGGCCAACGCTTGGATGACATTTAATCTCAGATGTGGCTTAACGCTAAAAAGTAGATCCGAGATCAACAGTGAATCTCGACCAAAGAGACAACTGTAAAGATTCTGTTCTGGCACATCTTTATGTTGCTTCAGGGGTACAGCGGCAAATGGCACTTGGAAACCATTTGCCTCGCCAAGGATCATCTCTATTGCTTCATTTATTGGGGGTCTATTGCTCGGGGTCAGAGCGGGGTCATCCTTATCCAAAATGAGCTCATAGTTGACCGTCTTTTCACCAGACTTTAGAACATCCATTTACCGCTCATCCTGACTTTGGTCTTCCGAGTTCAACTCTTCCCAAGTTTTGATTGTCAATGACTGAGTGACTGTAAGCGTAATTGCAATAAAGACAAAAATGATCAGTGCAAAAACTGCAAATATCAAGCCAGTAATGATGGCTTCCTTTTTTCGTTTTTGAAGATAAAGCAGAAGACTCTGGGTGATTGGAGTTTTTGATTTAGTTGCAACCAACATTATATAAATTGGATTGACGATCAGCATGACTGTAAGCCACAGAATAAAGAATGTAGGCGCTGTAGATACAATTGCTATAGCGAGCAATCTTGAATCTATCTCCAAATTGACAGCATTATTTAGCGCAATAACAAACATTCCTCCGATGAAGACATTTAACGTCAACATGGCCATGAAATCCGAGTTTTTGATCAACTGGGAAGGCCTGACTCGTGTGTAGGAGAACTTCAACAAGGAAGTATTCAATAGTGAAATCACTGAACAGAGAAAAGAGCAAGCTAATCGAGCAAATAGATTAGGTGCCTGAAAGATAAAGAGTAGTGAAACAGCCCAAAGAAGCGATGTTGGAATTGCCCGAATGTGAAGATCCCAGGCTTGTTGGAGCGCACCACGCAAGGATGTGGAAACTCGCTTAACTTTCTTGTGCGTCATCGTCATCCCTTAGCCGATGATGAGAGTTGCACATTGATGATGTAACGCTGTCCGAATGTGTATAGGGCCAGAATTGGCACAGTTGATAAAACAACAAGTGCCATTATCGGCGGCCAATCTGTTGAGAATTGCCCTTTGAACTGCAAAATTCCAAAGGGAAGGGTCCAATGTGATGGGCTTTGCAGAACGATCGAAGGCCAGAACAAGTCATTCCATGTTCCTTGAAAGGTCAAAATAGCCACAGTAGCCAAAACTGGGGCTGCATTGGGCAGCATTACTCGCGTGAATAGTTGGAAAGGTCCCGCGCCATCAATTTTTGCCGCATCTTCCATCTCTTTGGGCAATGTAAGAAAGTACTGGCGCATCAGAAAAACATCAGCGGCGCTGATAGCTTTAATGAGAAAGATGGCTAGGTAGTTACTCGGGCCAGTATTGATCAGGCCCATTTCTACAAGAAGCTGATACATCGGCACTAAGCGAAGTTGATCGGGGATCATCATGCAACCGAGCACGATAAAAAACAAAACGTCTCGTCCAGGAAAATTGAGCCGAGCAAACGCGTAACCAGCCAGCGAAGCAAATATCAAGTGCAAAATAACAACTACACAGGCAATAAAGAGTGAGTTTGCAAAGAGCGTCTGAAAATTGGGTTGAATCTTTCCAAAGACTGTTGAGTACGCCTCAATCGATGGTTGATCTGGTATCAGATTACTCAGATAGACCTCGTCCGAAGGTTTGAATGAAGTGCTGACGGACCAAAGGAAGGGAACAATAGTTAAAACTGAGTAGAAGATGAGCATGGAGTAGAAAGAGTATTTGCGTATTTTGCTGATTTTGCTCATCGGTCATCACCTCGCCAGGCGGCAGAGCCGAAAAGTAACTTCTGCCCAATGGTGAGTGTGAAGATAATGACAAAGAGAATCACACCGATCGCACTGGCATACCCGAATTCAAATTTTCTAAAGCACGCATTATAAATGTAGAGAACTACAGTCATGAGTGAATAGTCTGGGCTTCCATCTGCACCACCTGCCAGAATGGCTTGATCGTAAAGCTGCAGTGCCCCAATCATTCCGGTTGCAACTACGAAGAGATGTGCGGGTTTGAGTAATGGCATGGTTATGTACCAGAAAACCTGTCTCCTACTTGCTCCATCCATTACCGCTGCTTCAGCATACTGAGAATCAACTGTCTGCAGATTAGCTAAATAGAAGAGCATCATGGTTCCGCTTGTAGTCCAAGCATTTAAGCCAATTATTGAGTAGAGAGCGGTTCGCGAATCTGAAAGCCATGCACCTTGATTGAAAAGGCTTGCTGTATCTACTCCAAAGAATTGCAAGAATTTATTAAACACGCCATCTGGTGCCATCAGGAAGATAAAGAGAGTAGTAATTGCCGCGCTACTGGCAATAGATGGAAAATAAAACGCCGAACGAAAGAACTTACTTCCCTTTATTTTGGAGTTGACCAGTAAGGCTAAGTAGAGTCCCAAAACACTTTGAAGAGGTACAACCAGCAGCGCATATTTAATTGAATTCCTTACCGCTTTCAAAAATATGGGATCCGAAAATGCTCTGCGATAGTTATCGAGTCCCACGTTCTCCGTCGGCCCAATCAATCCCCAGTTAAAGGTAGAGATATAAACGGCGTAGAAGAAGATGCCGACGCTAAGGAAAAGGAATAGAGCCATGGGAATTGAGATGAACCCATACCCAACTAGGGACTCCGCAAACTTTCGATTTCTACGAGAGCTTATCTGCTTAGATTTTTGCATATCGCCCTCATCCCTTTAGTCTCGATTGGTCATTTAACAACTAAGAGTAAGAGTTGATTCGACCCCTTGCCCTGAATCAACTCTTACTCTTGTCTAGAAACACCTTGATCCAGGCTCAATTGCGTCCTGGATCAAGATGATTTTTAGCTGGTCCTTACGATGCTGGCCAAGCGGCATTTGCCTTGGCAATAATTGCCGCGGTCGCCTTCTTAACATCGAACTTCTTATCTTGGATCTGCTTCTTTGCTTCGTTGTTGAATGCACCAACTACGTCTCCCCAGCCCTTGAATGCTGGAGTGGTAACTGTTGTACTCATTTTTGCAACATAACCGTTGATTTCGTATCCAATCGGTGTCGCAACATCTGATCGAGAAGGAATTGCAACGCCGAATGATGTCCATACAGTCATTCCTCGTGCACCTGTCATGTATTCAATGAAGGTCCATCCTTCTTTAGGGTTTGGTGAATCTTTACCGATTGCATAGGCAGCCGTGAATGCAAGTGATCCAGCTTTCTTGGCAACAGGCAAAGGACCCTTGATCATCGTCTTATGGACTGCAGGGAAAGAATCCTTTAGGTATGGATCAAGCCATGCGCCTTCCATTGTGTACGCACACTTTGCTTTGCCAAATGCTTCTCCGGCCCATCCAGCAGAAAGCTGTGCGGGAGTCTGGAATACACCAGTCTTGTAATTGTTCATCGCCCACTCAAGTCCAGCTTTAGTGCCAGCTGATGAAAGTAGTGATTTATTTGTGGCGCTAGCTAGTCCGCCTCCGAAGGAGACAAAGAATGCACCGAGGCGGTTGATATCAGCATCAACACACATTGGCGTGATCCTCTTGGCCAGCAACAACTTTGCATGACTCTCGAACTCAGCAATCGTCTTTGGAAGTGACTTGATGCCAGCCTTCTTCATTAGTGTCAAGTTGCCTTCGAGCACTAGTGGGTTCGCATCCTTAGGCAAGCCAAACAATTTGCCGCCACTTTGGAAGGGCTTCAAATAGCTCGCATTGAATGGAGCAAGGTTGAAATTGCTCGCAGTGATGGAAGGTGTCAGATCAAGGAGAACGCCCTGAGCCGCCCAATCCTGTGCAATGCCCGCATCGAGATAGAAGACATCGTTTGGAGTCTTCGACGCAAAGCGTGCGGCCATCTGAGCACCATGATCATTGTCGACGATTAGATTGACCTTGATGGTCGGATATCTTGTTTCAAATGTCGCGACCGCATCCTTCAGAGCGGCCGTTTCAGATGGGGAAGAACCCCAGGTTGAAACAGAGATGGTCGTAACAGCGTCGGCAGCATTTGCTTGCGGCACGAACGAAGCAGTCAATGCAAGTGCCAGTACGGACACCCCTAGTGAAACCTTTTTCATTCTTCCCCCTAATTTATGAATTATTTGAACGTTCAAATTCTAGGCACCGAAGCGGTGCGTGGCAATGGCCCAAGTCAGACATTTGAGTAACGAGTTCATAACGATCGAGCCCCCGATCTGCAAGTCTTTACAGATATCGAACTCAGCGCTTACGCCAACTTCTCCACGCACCCGTAGACCACAACGCCCACACCACAAGCACCGGCTGGAAGAACAGCCTCGTCAGTCGCGCTTGGTCGGTATCTAGCCCAAAAGCATCGATTCCATTGACATACTGCGAGATATTTCCGGGAAAGATCGCAACAAAGAAAGCCGCAGTAACCCAACCCACCTGCACGCGGTAACGACCAAGGCTTGCCAGCGCCAGTCCCAGAAGAATCTCGACAACACCGGATGCCAACACAACAAAGTCAGCAGATAACGGCACCCATGTCGGTACCTGTGCCTGAAACTCCGTGCGATTCGTCGTTAAGTGAGTAATGCCCGCGTAGATAAGCACTGCACCAAGAAGAACCTGAAATCCTTTACGAACCATCTCCATGCTCCTATTAAAGCCCATGAAAACGGTATTACAGCTTGTTAAAGGTTTTGCCACCATCAGTTGACTTAAAGATCGATTTTCCGGCCACAACTGCAATAATCTTGGAAGATTGCGTCACCGTCGAAACACTGTCGGGAAAATCGCTTATCTTTTTCCACGTCATGCCTGAATCACTCGATCTATAAAGACTCTTCCCGCCAGTTGCCAGCAAACTTCCATTGATCCAATCCAGCGACGTGAAGGTGAGCGTTGAATTAATCGCACGCATCTTTGTAAATGATTTCTGTGTCGAGATTAACTTTCCTTCACGCAGCGCTAGTGCCGAACCAATCTTGTCTGGATTGATTGCAATATCACTCACCACATTCTTGCCACGACTGGTCCACTTTTTCCCGGCATTATTGGAGTAGAGAAGATTGCCACTTCCCGAATCAACGCCGTACATATCAGCGCCCGCACTTTCCAGAAGATGAAAGTCAACTTCACCTTGCAGTCCCAATTTCTTCCAGGTCTTGCCACTATCGGTAGAGAGTAAAAGCCCTACCGGCTCAGGTAATTTCGATCCAGGACCAGGATGACCGCTGGCATAAAGTTTTTTACCTAAGACTGCCAACCCCATGATGTCGAAATTCTCTGGCCCCATCAACTGCACAGTTTTCTGATCGACGTATCGAAAGAGCCCCTCATGCGTACCAAGAATCACTTGTTCGCCGAAAGCTCGCACGCTATGGATGTGAGAGATCGTCCCAATACTCTGCCCCGATCCCATGGCTGGGCTACTTCCGAGCAAAAGAAATCCTGCGACAAAACTCACGAAAACTCTCATTACATTTCTATTTCTCATCTGATCAGACTCTTCCTGCATACGGCATCATGCCGGGCATGCTGTAGATATTTGAATACTTCAAACCACTCTTGGTAGAACGCGCTTCCCACATCATTTCGTTACCGGCAAAAATACTCATGTGGTGAATTTTGCTGATCGTTCCGTCGTATGAATAGAAAAGCAGATCGCCAGGTTGCATCTCCGCTAAAGGAATCTGTTTAACATATCTGTAGTAAAGGCCAGAGTTCAGTCGATCCCAGTTCGGCCAACCAAGACCTGCAGATTTGTATGCAGCATAGACAAGTCCTGAACAGTCAAAAGCATTCGGACCTTCATCGCCCCACACATATGGCTTCCCCGCTAATACTTGACGCTTTGCAAACTCAACCGCTTTCAGGCGCATCGCTTCGTTTGTGCGAGATGCACTCACACCGGTCGGCCCTCCAGCTTTCCAAATCTTTGACTGCCCTGTGACTTTAGTAGCCTCGTTAGCTCGAGCTTCTTCCAAGAGTGCAAGTTGTCTTTGCTGTTCCAAAGTGACACGCACTTTTTTTGCTGAAGCTAAATCACGCTGTAATTTATCTTGAACCGCTTGAAGTTTGTTGACTTCCTTCTGCTGTTCAGCCTCAGCATCATCTGCCTCCTTCTTTGCCGCAGCTACCTTCTCCGTCACAACTCGCTGCTCTTCCTTTGCGGCATCTGCCACAACTTTGGCTTCTTGAGCAATTTCTTCTGCAGCTTTAAAGCGCGTCAGCGCAGTTTTATTTTTTGCGCCGAGATTTTCGATCGTCGATAAACGGTCAATCAACTCTTGTGGTCCGCTGGCGCTTAGGACAGCCTCTAAATCAGTTAGGCCACCACCTGATGTGTAAGCATGAACGGCCAACTTACCTATCTCGCGATGGGTAAAAGCTACAGAGGCGGCAGCTTCTTCATATGCCTTCGTCGCAGCTTGTGATTTTTTCGTCGCAGCGACCAACTCGTTCTTTGCCACCGCATATTTTGCTCGCGCTTGATCTGCGATGGCGTTGAGCGCCTTGAGATTTCCACGAGCTTTTTCCAATCGTTTGAGAGCATCAGCAGCAATCTTCTTCTTCGCAGCCTCTGCCTTCTTCGCCGCCTCAATCTGAGCCAACGTTGGCTTGTGTTTAGACGCACTCGATTGTGAAATCGGCATCAGCAATGTGCCTACAAAAATGAGAGTCAGCAGAAGATTTATCTTCTTTTTCATATTCTTCTCGCCCCCACAAATGGCTTCTTGCCAAACATCGTCACAAATTTCACTACTTCCACTCTCTTGCCCGGGCGTGGGGCTTGCACCATCTTTCCACCACCCATATAGATCGAGACATGGCTGATCGGTTTACCAAAAAAGAGCAGATCTCCTGGCTTGAGCGAACCGGCGGAGATAGATTTTCCATACTTAATCTGAATTCGTGACGAGTGCGGCAGTGAAACACCTGCCTGTTGAAATGCACGCATCGTTAACCCTGAACAATCCCACCGCGTAGGCCCAGCAGCCGCCCAAACATAGACATCTCCAACTTGCTTGAGTGCATATTTGAGGGCAATTGATCCGCGAGAATTATCACCTTTATAACTTTGAGCATATTTTTTAGACTCGTTTAAGATTTTATTCTCACGAGCAGCTTCTTCACGTGCTAATCGTTCTCTATCCTCTTTCTTTAAACTCTTAAGAATTTTCTCTGCCTTGGCTAAGTCAGCCTTTGCATTGGCTACTTGTCTATTGAGCTTCTCACGCTCGGCGCGTAAAAGTGCTGTCCGATCTGCCACGACAAACTGAGAAGCTTCGACTTTTTGTTTTGTCGTTGCATACTCACGCAACTGCTTTGAATAATTTCTGGCCAACAAATCCATAGTTCCGGCATCTGACAGATATCGCGTTGGGTCTGACGAGAATAGTAAATCTAGACTTTGCCCGATCCCACCGGCCGTGTACTGAGCTATCGCAATTCGTGACAAGGTCGTACTTGCTGCATCAAGTTCCTTCTGCAGCGCCGCTTCACGAGTAAGAAGTGAATTGGTTTCCTTCTCGAGCGCCTTGATGCGAATCGTCGCCTCGTTGGCATCTTCAAACTTTTCGGCAGCCAAAGTTCGCAACCGATCAACCTCGCGCTGGGCGCTAGCCACCGACGGAGCTGCCTGGGCTACCCCGGGACTAACCCCCAAAATTAAAATTAGAGCCAATAAAAACCTAGACATGCAAAAACCCTCTTCTCGCTAAAACGGACAATGGCGAGAGAGCTTCTAGATTCGGCAGATACCTAACTGTGGCAAAGTCAAAGCGGTGCGCAATCGCGCAACCCCAGCGGAGAATTCAGTAAACGATTGATCCCTTGGAACTGGGACCCTTGTACTTAAGGCAAAAATCTTGAGAAGGAATTTGCGCCCAAGAATTAAGACAAGGAAGAAGACTCCCGCACAGAGCTCGCCCATCAGCGATGAACCCAACACACCTGATCCAACGCTCTCTGCGAGTGCTCCACTTGAAACAGGAACTACCAAATGTGCTGACGCATGTGCTAGCCCATGTGCCGCGCCGTCATGATGATGGCTACTTGCAGCAACAACTGCAGAACTCTGGCTGTTATGACATTGGGCGGCGATCACAAAGACAGCCGACAAGAGGGCAATGACAATTGCCAACCCTCCGGCAGCCTTCGAAAGCGGAGAACCCATTCTCAACATGAGCCAAGTTTAACAATGCCTCTCCCGCATCCGCCTGTCCAACCCGCAAACTCACAGGAAAGACGCACAAAAAGAAGAAAGAGGCTCCAGGTGACTAAATCCCAGAGCCTCTGACGAAGCGTGTGACTGGTGGGATTCGAACCCACAACGATCTCCAGAGTCATTGGAGGGCTCTATCCGTTGAGCTACAGCCACACGCGTGCGGAACTTAGATTGAATTCAGTAGTTGCTGACTCTCGAACTAATCGGTTGTGGATAAAGATGACATTCTGCAAAGTCTCTGAACGTGGTGCTACGATTGCAACTCGGAGTCATTGGAGTGCAAGAAAAAGACCTGCAGGTCACACTGCAGGTCTTTTTTTCATCCCACGCAATACACCCGTAAGATCTCCACATGAGCGCACTCTTCACCCCGCTAAAACTCCGCGACACCGAATTCGCTAACCGCGTATGGGTCTCACCTATGTGCCAATACATGGCCACCGATGGACACGTCGGCCCCTGGCACAGCGCACACCTTGGCGCACTCGCCACCGGTGCACCCGGCATGATCATGGTCGAGGCAACTGGAGTTACCCCACAAGGTCGCATCTCCATCGGCTGTCCATCTATCGAAGATGACGCACACGCGATGAGCTTTAAACCAATGATCGACTTTGCACATTCACTCAATGTAAAGATGGGAATCCAATTAGCCCACGCAGGTCGCAAAGCTTCCACTATGCGCCCATGGGATGACCACCGCATAGCATCTACTGAAGAAGGTGGATGGCA
>Ga0208596_1000252_pt1 | contig 17871 bp, 12 predicted proteins | sample LakMenEpi12Jul11_FD_150686 | JGI IMG/M metagenome (GOLD analysis project Ga0208596, IMG submission 150686) | Freshwater microbial communities from Lake Mendota, WI - 12JUL2011 deep hole epilimnion (SPAdes) | ecosystem: Environmental > Aquatic > Freshwater > Lake > Epilimnion/Euphotic zone ...
CTCGGAGGCCGGGCGCTCCTGCCGCGGCAAGACGCCTTGCTCGAGGCCGAAAGCCTCATGCGGCAGCTCGCCGTGCTTTATCCGACGCCGGAGGTCCTGACCACGGGCATGCGCGGGATGACGATGTACGGGTTTTCTTGGTTCGATGCGCTCATCTGGGCGGCCGCTGAAGTGCACGGCGTGGACGAATTGCTCTCCGAAGACTTCCAGCACGGCCGGCATTACGGCCGGATCCGCGTGGCCGATCCTTTTCTCGACGCCGAGGGCGTGCACGAACTGCCGGCGATGTATCAGACACGCGGCGGATGACGCTTCGGCGCGGTCGGCGGCCGTCGCGGGGGCGGTTCGTCGGGTGCGTCATCGTGAGTCTTCAGGATGAACTCAATGCGCGGGATGCCGAGGTGGTTCCTGTGACGCAAGTCCGGACGGCGGGTCCGGGCGGGGGGGTAGGGTGGGATTGCGCAGCCGGGTCCCCCAGCAGCCAATACGGCATCGATGACTGGGGTCAGAAGAGCCGACGGTTACCCTGCTCAGGGGGGTCCGGCATGCGACCACCCGCCCGCACGCCGCCCTTGCATACGCTCGGGAACCGCTGCTGGGGGAATCGCCGATTGACAGGCCGGGGGGCGCTCCCTAGACTACGCGACCTTTCTCGGGTACCCCTAAGCAGGGTGTCCGAAAAACAGCGGCTTACGAACAACCGGGCCGCCTCCCTTCGGGAGGTGGTGCGGGTCGTCTTCGAAGGTCGCCCGCCGCAGCCGTTCGTGGGGCTGTCGGTCGTAGGCCCGGGTTCTCCGGCGCGCTTCGCCCCAAGGCATCGCGCACCGGATGTTTTGGTGGGCCGACGAGCGACCTCTCCTGTCCGGCGCACTTGTCCGACAACGCTGGAAGATCTGGAGACTGCATGGCCACCACGGGTCAGCTCATTCGCGCTCCGCGCCGTACGCGCGCCGAGAAAACCAAGGTGCCGGCGCTCGGCGCCGCCCCGCAGAAGCGCGGCGTCTGCACGCGCGTCTACACCACCACCCCCAAGAAGCCGAACTCGGCGCTGCGCAAGGTCTGCCGCGTGCGTCTCGTCAACGGCTACGAGGTCACCTCGTACATCGGCGGTGAAGGCCACAACCTGCAGGAGCACTCGGTGGTGCTCATCCGCGGCGGTCGCGTCAAGGACCTCCCGGGCGTGCGCTACCACACGGTGCGCGGCACGCTTGACTGTGCGGGCGTCAACGACCGCCGGCAGAGCCGCTCCAAGTACGGCGCCAAGCGCCCCAAGAAGTAAGGCCCGAACGGCCTCCGAATCCCCCGAGGAGTCATAAAAGATGTCCCGTCGCGCACAAGCCCCGGTCCGCCATATCCTGCCGGACCCGAAATTCAACAACCTGATGCTCGCCAAGTTCATGAACGTCGTCATGAAGAGCGGCAAGAAGTCGGCCGCCGAGCACATCATCTACGGTGCCATCGACCGCATCACCGAGAAGACCGGCAAGCAGGCCGACGATGCGATGGCGCTGCTTTCGCAGGCCCTCGAGAACGTCAAGCCGGCGGTCGAGGTGAAGTCGCGCCGCGTCGGCGGTGCCACCTACCAGGTCCCGGTCGAGGTCCGTGCCACCCGTCGCCAGACGCTCGCCATGCGTTGGGTCATCGATGCCGCTCGCGCACGCAGCGAGAAGTCGATGGCGTTCCGCCTCGCGCACGAACTGCTGGAGGCCTCCGAGAACCGGGGTGCCGCCGTCCGCAAACGCGAAGAGACGCACCGCATGGCCGAGGCCAACAAGGCCTTCGCGCACTTTCGTTGGTGATCGGGCTCGCTGCCGATCCCGCCCTAGAGCCCTGCGTCCATGGCCCGCGTCACTCCGATCGAGCGCTACCGTAACATCGGTATCTCTGCGCACATCGACGCGGGAAAGACCACGACCACCGAGCGCATCCTGTTCTACACGGGCGTCTCCCACAAGATCGGCGAGGTCCATGACGGCGCGGCCGTGATGGATTACATGGAACAGGAACAGGAGCGCGGCATCACGATCACCTCGGCTGCCACCACCTGTTTCTGGAAGGGGATGGACAAGACCTTCCCCGAGCACCGCATCAACATCATCGACACCCCGGGCCATGTCGACTTCACCATCGAGGTCGAGCGGTCGCTGCGCGTGCTCGATTCGGCGGTCGCGCTGTTCTGCGCGGTGTCCGGGGTCCAGCCGCAGTCCGAGACGGTGTGGCGGCAGATGAACCGCTACGGTGTGCCGCGGATCGCGTTCGTCAACAAGATGGACCGTGCCGGCGCAGATTTCCTTCGCTGCATCGAGCAGATCAAGACCCGCCTTCGCGGCAACCCGGTACCCATCCAGCTACCGATCGGTGCAGAGGACGATTTCGAGGGCGTGATCGATCTGCTGCACATGAAGTCGGTCTATTGGGACATGGCGACCCAAGGCATGAACTTCGAGTACCGCGAGATCCCCCAAGCCTTGCAGGCGCAGGCTGCGCTGCTGCGCGCGCAGATGGTCGAGGCCGCCGCCGAGGCCAACGATGCGCTGATGGACAAGTACCTGGGTGGCGAAGAGCTCTCGATGGCCGAGATCAAGGGCGGGCTGCGCGAGCGCGCGCTGCGCAACGACATCGTGCTCTGCATGTGCGGCTCCGCCTTCAAGAACAAGGGTGTGCAGGCGCTGCTCGACGCCATCATCGATTTCATGCCCTCGCCGGCGGAGTCGCCGCCGGTGAAGGGTGTCGACGACTCCGGTGACCCCGCCACGCGCGAAGGCCGCGACGAGGCGCCGTTCGCCGCGCTCGCCTTCAAGATCCTGAACGACCCCTTCGTCGGCAACCTCACCTTCTTCCGCGTCTACTCCGGCGTGCTCAGCTCCGGCGACTCGGTCTATGTGCCGACCAAGTCGCGCAACGAGCGCATCGGTCGTCTGCTGCAGATGCACGCGTCGGAGCGCACCGAGATCAAAGAAGTCCGCGCCGGTGACATCGCGGCCGCCGTCGGCCTCAAGGATGTCACCACCGGTGACACCCTCTGTGCCGAAGACAAGCCGATCACGCTCGAGAAGATGGTGTTCCCGAACCCCGTCATCTCCGTCGCTGTCGAGCCGAAGACCAAGGTCGACCAAGAGAAGATGGGCGTCGCGCTGCAGCGCCTCGCCAAGGAAGACCCTTCGTTCCGCGTGCACACCGACCAGGAATCCGGCCAGACGATCATCTCCGGGATGGGTGAGTTGCACCTCGAGATCATCGTCGATCGCATGAAGCGCGAGTTCAAGGTCGATGCCAATGTCGGCAAGCCGCAGGTCGCCTACCGCGAGACGCTTCGCGGCACGGTCGAGTCCGAGGGCAAGTTCGTGCGCCAGTCGGGTGGTCGTGGCCAGTACGGACACATCTGGCTCAAGCTCGAGCCCAACGAGCCCGGCAAGGGCTACGAATTCATCAATGCGATCGTCGGCGGCGCCGTGCCGCGCGAGTTCATCCCGGCGGTCGACAAAGGCGTCAAGGAAGCGGTCGATACGGGCGTGGTCGCGGGTTACCCGGTGGTCGACGTCAAGGTCACGGCCTTCGACGGCTCGTACCACGACGTCGACTCGAACGAGATGGCCTTCAAGATCGCCGGTTCGATCGGTTTCAAGGACGGCTTCCGCAAGGCGACCCCCGTGATCCTCGAGCCCGTGATGAAGGTCGAGGTCGTGACCCCCGAGGATTACTCGGGCGACGTCATCGGCGATCTCAGCCGGCGCCGCGGCCAGATCACCGGCATGGACGATTCGCCCGCCGGAAAGTCGATCCTCGCCGAGGTACCGCTTTCCGAGATGTTCGGCTACGCCACGACCGTGCGCTCGATGAGCCAGGGCCGCGCCACTTTCACGATGGAGTTCTCGAAGTACGCGGAAGTACCGCCGAACATCGCGGACTCCATCATCAGCCACTGATACAACCACTCAACGCCTCAACGCAGGAGATCCCGCCGTGTCCAAGGAAAAATTCGAGCGCATCAAGCCGCATGTCAACGTCGGAACGATCGGGCATGTGGACCATGGCAAGACGACGCTGACGGCGGCGTTGACGAAGGTCATGGCCGAGACGTACGGCGGCGAGTTCAAGGCGTACGACCAGATCGACAAGGCGCCTGAAGAGAAGGCGCGCGGCATCACGATTTCGACGGCGCACGTGGAGTACCAGTCTCAGGAGCGTCACTACGCGCACGTGGACTGCCCTGGGCACGCCGATTACGTGAAGAACATGATCACGGGTGCGGCGCAGATGGACGGCGCGATCCTCGTGGTGTCGGCGGCCGATGGCCCGATGCCGCAGACGCGCGAGCACATCCTGTTGGCGCGCCAGGTGGGCGTTCCGTACATCGTGGTGTTCATGAACAAGGCGGACATGGTCGACGACAAGGAGCTTCTGGAGCTCGTCGAGATGGAAGTGCGCGAGTTGCTTTCGACCTACAAGTTCCCCGGCGATGACACGCCGATCGTGATCGGCTCGGCGCTGAAGGCGCTCGAGGGCGACAAGAGCGAGATCGGCGTTCCTGCGGTGGTGAAGCTGGTGGCGGAGATGGACCGTTACATCCCGGTGCCGAAGCGCGATGTCGAGAAGCCGTTCCTGATGCCTGTGGAGGACGTGTTCTCGATCTCCGGGCGCGGCACGGTGGTGACGGGTCGCATCGAGCGCGGCATCGTGCGGATCAACGAAGAAGTCGAGATCATCGGTTTGAAGGACACGGTGAAGACGACCTGCACGGGCGTCGAGATGTTCCGCAAGCTGCTCGATGAGGGTCAGGCGGGTGACAACGTGGGCGTTTTGCTGCGCGGCACGAAGCGCGAGGACGTGGAGCGTGGTCAGGTTTTGGCGAAGCCGGGCAGCATCCTGCCGCACACGAAGTTCGAGTGCGAGGTGTACGTGCTCACGAAGGAAGAGGGTGGTCGTCACACGCCGTTCTTCAAGGGCTATCGTCCGCAGTTCTACTTCCGCACGACCGACGTGACCGGCACGATCGAGCTGCCGGGCGACACCGAGATGGTGATGCCCGGTGACAACATCAAGATGACGGTCGATCTGATCGCCCCGATCGCGATGGAGGACGGTCTGCGCTTCGCGATCCGCGAAGGCGGCCGCACCGTCGGCGCCGGCGTGGTCGCGAAGATCCTGAAGTAAGGCAGGGATTCAACAGGCCAGTAGCTCAATTGGCAGAGCGGCGGTCTCCAAAACCGCAGGTTGGGGGTTCGATTCCCTCCTGGCCTGCCACTCAGGATCGAGAATGAACGAAGTCGTCAATCAGCAGGGCATCACCGGTGCCGACAAAGCCAAGCTCTGGGCCGCGATCCTCATCGTGGCTGCGGGCGTGGCGGCGTTCTACGTGTTCAAGGGCACGCAGTCCGGTGCGGTGCGCTGGTCGACGTTCGCCGGTTCACTGGTCGTCGGTGCCTTGGTGTTCGCCGCTTCCGGTTACGGTCGCGACCTCTGGAAGTTCTTCCTCGAAGCGCGCATCGAACTCTACAAAGTCTTCTGGCCGACCCGCGAGGAGACCGGTTCGATGACGCTGGTGGTCTTCGTGTTCGTGCTGATCATGTCGCTCTTCTTCTGGGGAGTGGATTCGTTTCTGGCGTGGGCTACCCGCGCCATCCTCGGCGGCGGCGCCGGCGGCGAGGGGGGCTGAGCCATGGCGATGCGTTGGTATGTCGTGCACGCCTACTCGAATTTCGAGCATCGGGTCGCAGAGGGTCTCAAGGAGCGTGTGAAGCGCGCCGGTTGCGAGGCCAAGTTCGGCGAGATCCTGGTGCCCACCGAGGAAGTCGTCGAGATGCGCGACGGCCAGAAGCGCAAGAGCGAGCGCAAGTTCTATCCGGGCTACGTGCTCGTGCAGATGGAGATGGACGAGGACACTTGGCACCTGGTGCATGAGGTCCCCAAGGTTCTGGGTTTCATCGGTGGGACCAAGGAGAAGCCGGCCGCGATCACCGACCGTGAGGCGAACCAGATCCTCCGTCGGGTCGAGGAAGGCGTAGAGAAGCCGCGGCCGAAGGTCATCTTCGAGCCGGGCGAAGTGGTCCGGGTCACCGAAGGCCCGTTCAATGATTTCAGCGGCGTCGTGGAGAGCGTGAACTACGAGAAGAACCGCCTGCAGGTGGCGGTGCAGATCCTCGGGCGCTCGACGCCCGTCGAGCTCGATTTCTCGCAGGTCGAGAAGGCCTGACCTAAGAGGCCGCGGCGGCGACGCCGGGAGTTGATCGTTTCGCCGCACGAAGGATCGTGCGGCGTGGTGGCAAGGAAGCGCATGGGGAGCCCGGACGAAAACCGGGCGCTTGGACCCAGGAGAGAAGACGATGGCAAAGAAAGTACAGGGGTACGTCAAGCTGCAGGTCCCTGCGGGCTCGGCCAACCCGTCACCGCCTATCGGGCCGGCACTCGGCCAGCAGGGCGTCAACATCATGGAGTTCTGCAAGCAGTTCAACGCTGCCACGCAGAAGCTCGAGAAGGGCTTGCCGATCCCGGTGGTGATCACCGTGTACGCGGATCGCAGCTTCACCTTCATCATGAAGACGCCGCCCGCCGCGGTGCTGATCCGCAAGGCCATCGGCATCGAGAAGGGCAGCGGTACGCCGAACACGTCCAAGGTCGGAAAGATCAACCGGGCGCAGCTCGAAGAGATCGCGAAGACCAAGACGCCGGACCTGACCGCGGCCGACCTCGATGCGGCCGTGCGTACCATCGCCGGTACCGCCCGCTCGATGGGCGTAGATGTGGAGGGACTCTGACATGCCTGCCGTAGCCAAACGGATCAAGCCCTGGAAGGACGCTTTGCCCCCCGGCAAGACCCATCCGATCGATGACGCGTTGCGTCTCGTCAAGCAGTTCGCCAGCGCGAAGTTCAACGAATCCGTGGATGCCGCCGTGAACCTCGGCATCGACGCCTCGAAGTCCGACCAGCAGGTGCGTGGCTCCACCGTGATGCCCCACGGCATCGGCAAGTCGGTGCGGGTCGCGGTGTTCACCTCGGGCCGCAACCAGGACGCCGCGAGGGCCGCCGGTGCCGATATCGTCGGTCTCGAAGACCTCGCCGAGAAGGTGAAGGCCGGCGAGCTCGACTTCGATGTCGTGATCGCGAGCCCCGACGCCATGCGCGTCGTGGGTCAGCTCGGCCAGATCCTCGGTCCGCGCGGCTTGATGCCGAACCCGAAGGTCGGCACGGTCAGCCCGGATGTCGCCGGTGCCGTGAAGAACGCCAAGAGCGGCCAGGTGCGATACCGCGTCGACAAGGCCGGCATCGTCCATTGCAGCATCGGCAAGGCGAGCTTCGAGCCCGCCCAGCTGAAGGACAACCTGATGGCGTTGCTCGCCGACCTGCAGAAAGCCAAGCCCGCCAGCTCGAAGGGCGTCTACCTCAAGCGGGTGACGCTCTCCTCGACGATGGGGCCGGGTGTACAGGTCGAGAATTCGTCGCTCGGGTAATTTTTTTGAGTTGATGCGGGTCCGGCGGCTTGAGCCGCCGGGTTCCATCGAAGACCGCAGGCGGGAAGGGGAACGGCTGATGCGTTCCGCCAGCCCTTAATGATCGCCTGCGCAGGTGGTGCGCCGCTCAGACGAGGATCGTCCTCGGATGAAGGTCACCGTCGAAAGGTCCGGCAGATGGCGCAAGCCGTCTGTCGGTGTGTGATCTTCAGGAGAGGAGAATAAATCAAGTGCCTCTGAACCTCGAAGACAAGAAAGCGCTGGTGAAGGAAGTGGCGGAGATTGCGGCCGATGCGCAATCCGTGGTCGCTGCCGAATACCGTGGTATCACGGTGACGCAGATGACCGAGCTGCGTGCCAAAGCCCGTGCGCAAGGCGTGGACATGCGTGTCGTCAAGAACACGCTGGCACGCAAGGCCATGGTCGGCACGTCGTTCGAGGCGTTCGGTACCCATCTCAAGGGTCCGCTCGTCCTCGCCTTCTCGAAGGACGATCCAGGCGCGGCTGCGCGCGTGGTGAAGGACTTCGCGAAGACCAACGACAAGCTCGTCGCACGTCTCGTGTCGCTCGGTGGCCAAGTGCTGCCGGGGTCCGACCTCGAGAAAGTCGCCTCGCTGCCGACACGCGAACAGGCGCTCTCGATCCTGTTGGGGACCATGAAGGCCCCGATCGAGAAGCTCGTCCGCACGTTGGTCGCGCCCCACACCAAGCTGGTCCGCACCGTCGCGGCTGTCCGCGACGCCAAGCAGGCCACCAGCGGCTGATCTTGTTGCAACCCTGACATTTTGGAGTGAATACAATGGCTGTTTCAAAGGACGAGATCCTCGAATCGATTTCGAACATGAGCATCATGCAGGTGGTCGAACTGATCGCCGACATGGAGAAGAAGTTCGGCGTGACTGCTGCCGCTCCGGTGGCCGTCGCCGCTGCTGCGGGTCCGGCTGCCGCCGCTGCCCCGGCTGAGGAGCAGACGGAGTTCACCGTCATCCTCAAGGAATACCCGGCGGACAAGAAGGTCGGCGTCATCAAGGTCGTGCGCGAACTGACAGGTCTCGGCCTGAAGGAAGCGAAGGACCTGGTCGAAGCTGTGCCCGGCACGGTCAAGGACGGCGTGAACAAGGCCGATTCCGAGGCCATGAAAAAGAAGCTGGAAGAAGCCGGCGCGAAGGTCGAGATCAAGTAATCCCACCGTCACATCGGTGGGCATTGCGTACATAGCATGGGCTGCGATGCAGCCGGGGTCGACAGGCCCCGGTTGCTTCGCTGTCCCCGTGTCGTTCAGACGATAGAGGTGTTCGATGGCTTATTCCTTCACCGCGAAGAAGCGCATCCGCAAGAACTACGGCAAGCAGGGCAGCGTCCTCGAGACGCCTTACCTGCTCGCCATCCAGCTCGATTCCTACCGCCAGTTCCTCCAAGAGGACAAGGCCGAGGAAGCGCGCACGGACGTGGGTCTGCATGCGGCCTTCAAGAGCGTTTTCCCGATCTCCAGCTACTCGGGCAACGCGCGTCTGGAGTACGTCTCCTACCGCCTGGGTGAGCCCGGTTTCGACGTGAAGGAGTGCCAGTTGCGTGGCCTCACGTACGCGGCGCCGCTGCGCGTGAAGGTGCGCCTCGTGGTGCACGACAAGGAAGCCGCCGGCCCCAACAAACCCATCAAGGACGTCCGTGAACAGGAGGTCTATCTCGGCGAACTGCCGCTGATGACCGACAACGGGACCTTCGTGGTGAACGGCACTGAGCGCGTCATCGTCTCGCAGCTGCACCGCAGCCCCGGCGTGTTCTTCGATCACGACCGCGGCAAGTCTCATTCCTCGGGCAAGTTGTTGTTCAACGCCCGCATCATCCCCTACCGCGGTTCCTGGCTCGACTTCGAGTTCGACGCCAAGGACCACGTGTTCGCGCGCATCGACCGCCGCCGCAAGCTGCCGGTGTCGGTGATCCTGCGCGCCCTCGGCATGGCCGATACCGAGGTGCTCGATGTGTTCTTCGACAAGAACACCTTCTTCATCTCCAAGGACGAGGTCGCCCTCGAGCTGGTGCCCGCTCGTCTGCGCGGCGAGACCGCTTCCTTCGAGATCCGCATCGGCGACCAAGTGGTCGTCGAGGAAGGCCGCCGCATCACGGCACGCCATGTCCGGCAGCTCGAGGACGCCGGCGTGCGCAAGCTCGCCGTGCCCCGCGATTACATCTACGGCAAGGTCCTCTCGCACGATGTGGTCAACACCGAGACCGGCGAGATCATCGCCAAGGCCAACGAAGTCATCACGGCGGTCTCCGCCGAGAAGATGATCGAAGCCGGCATCAACGATATCCGCACGCTCTACGTGAACGACCTCGATCGGGGTCCCTACATCTCCGATACGCTGCGCATCGATCCCACCCGCAACCGCCTCGAGGCGCTGGTGGAGATCTATCGCATGATGCGGCCCGGTGAGCCCCCGACCCGGGACGCTGCCGAGAACCTCTTCAACAACCTCTTCTTCAACCCCGAGCGCTACGACCTCTCCGACGTGGGTCGGATGAAGTTCAACCGCCGCGTGGGTCGCAAGGAGATCATCGGTTCGGATGTCCTCTCCAAGGACGACATCCTCGATGTCCTGAAGGTCCTGATCGCCATCCGCAACGGTGATGGCGTCGTCGATGACATCGACCACCTCGGCAACCGCCGCGTCCGTTCGGTCGGCGAGATGGCCGAGAACGCCTTCCGCGTCGGTCTCGTGCGCGTCGAGCGCGCCGTCAAGGAGCGGCTCAACCTCGCCGAGAGCGAGCCGTTGATGCCCCAGGAGATGATCAACGCGAAGCCGGTGGCGGCAGCCGTGAAGGAGTTCTTCGGCTCCTCGCAGCTCAGCCAGTTCATGGACCAGAACAACCCGCTCTCCGAGGTCACCCACAAGCGCCGTGTCTCGGCGCTCGGCCCAGGCGGCCTCACGCGCGAGCGCGCCGGCTTCGAGGTGCGCGACGTGCACCCGACGCATTACGGCCGCGTCTGCCCGATCGAGACCCCGGAAGGTCCGAACATCGGCCTCATCAACTCGCTGTCGGTCTACGCCCGCACCAACGAATACGGCTTCCTCGAGACGCCGTACCGGCGCGTCGTGGACGGACGCGTCACCGACAAGATCGACTTCCTGTCCGCGATCGAGGAAGGCGAGTTCGCGATCGCGCAGGCCAACGCAGCGACCGACGGACGCGGAGCGTTGTCGGACGAACTGGTCTCCTGCCGCTACCAGAACGAGTTCACGCTGATGCCGCGCGAGCGCATCAACTACATGGATGTCTCGCCGAAGCAGATCGTCTCGGTCGCCGCTTCGCTCATCCCGTTCCTCGAGCATGACGACGCGAACCGCGCGCTCATGGGCTCGAACATGCAGCGCCAGGCCGTGCCGACGCTGCGCACCGAAGCCCCGCTCGTCGGGACCGGCATGGAGCGTCCGGTCGCCATCGATTCCGGCGTGACGGTGGTCGCGCGTCGTGGCGGCGTGGTCGACTCCGTCGATGCCTCGCGCATCGTGGTGCGCGTCGACGATGGCGAGACCACGGCCAGCGAGCCGGGCGTCGACATCTACAACCTCACCAAGTACACCCGTTCCAACCAGAACACCTGCATCAACCAGCGTCCGCTGGTGTCGGCGGGCGATGTCATCGCCCGCGGTGATGTGCTGGCGGACGGTCCCTCGACCGACCTCGGCGAACTCGCGCTCGGCCAGAACATGCTGGTCGCGTTCATGCCTTGGAACGGCTACAACTTCGAGGACTCGATCCTCATCTCGGAGCGGGTGGTCCAGGAAGACCGTTTCACCACCATCCACATCGAAGAGCTGACCTGCGTCGCGCGCGACACCAAGCTCGGTTCCGAAGAGATCACCGCCGACATCCCGAACGTCGGCGACCAGGCCCTCAACAAGCTCGACGAAGCCGGCATCGCATTCATCGGTGCGGAAGTGCGGGCGGGTGACATCCTCGTCGGCAAGGTCACGCCGAAGGGCGAGACCCAGCTGACGCCGGAAGAGAAGCTGCTGCGTGCCATCTTCGGCGAGAAGGCGAGCGACGTGAAGGACACCTCGCTGCGCGTGCCACCGGGCATGGACGGTACCGTCATCGATGTCCGCGTGTTCACGCGTGATGGTGTGGCGAAGGACTCGCGCGCCCTCTCCATCGAGAAGGCCGAGATCGAGCGGGTCCGCAAGGACTTCGGCGATCAGCAGCGTATCCTCGAGGACGACATCTTCCAGCGCGTGCGCGGCACGCTGCTCGGCAAGGTGGCGGCCGGTGGGCCGCGCAAGCTCAAGTCGGGCACCAAGCTCACCGCCGCGTACCTCGACGAACTGAACCGCGACGAGTGGTTCGAGATCCGTCTGGACGACGAAGACGCGAACGCCCAGCTCGAGGCGGCCGCAGAGCGGGTGCGTTCCCAGCGCAAGGCGTTCGAGGCCAAGTTCGAGAACAAGCGCGGCAAGATCGTGCAGGGCGATGACCTCTCGCCCGGCGTGCTCAAGATGGTGAAGGTCTACCTCGCGGTGAAGCGCCGCGTGCAGCCGGGCGACAAGATGGCCGGCCGTCACGGCAACAAGGGCGTGATCTCCACGATCGTCCCTGTCGAGGACATGCCCTACCTCGAGGACGGCACGCCCGTCGACGTGGTGCTCAACCCCCTCGGCGTGCCCTCGCGCATGAACGTCGGTCAGGTGCTCGAGACGCACCTCGGCTGGGCCGCGAAGGGGCTCGGCCTCAAGATCGGGCGCATGCTGGAAGCGCAGCAAGCGGTCGCCGATCTGCGCGGCTTCATCAAGCGCGTCTACAACGACACGGGCGGTCAGAAGGAAGACATCGACAGCTTCAGCGACGCGGACCTTGTCGCGCTCGCCAAGAACCTCTCGCGTGGCGTGCCGATCGCGACGCCGGTGTTCGATGGCGCCTCGGAGGCCGAGATCAAGCGTCTGCTCGAGATGGCCGATCTGCCGCTCTCCGGGCAGACGCAGCTCACCGACGGTCGCACGGGCGAACGTTTCGAGCGTCCGGTCACCGTCGGCTACATGTACATGCTGAAGCTCAACCATCTGGTCGACGACAAGATGCACGCGCGCTCGACCGGGCCGTACTCGCTGGTCACCCAGCAGCCGCTCGGCGGCAAGGCTCAGTTCGGCGGCCAACGCTTCGGTGAGATGGAAGTCTGGGCGTTGGAGGCCTACGGTGCCGCCTACACCCTGCAAGAGATGCTCACGGTCAAATCCGACGACGTGAACGGCCGTACGAAGATGTACAAGAACATCGTCGACGGCAATCACCAGATGGATGCCGGCATGCCCGAGTCGTTCAACGTGCTCGTGAAGGAGATCCGCTCCCTCGCGATCAACGTGGACCTGGAACAGGATTGAGGTTGCAGCCATGAAGGAATTCTTCAACGTCTTCAAGCACAACGCGCCGGTCGAGCACTTCGATTCGATCAAGATCGGGCTCGCTTCGCCCGAGATGATCCGTTCGTGGTCGTTCGGCGAGGTCAAGAAGCCCGAGACCATCAACTACCGCACCTTCAAGCCCGAGCGGGATGGCCTGTTCTGCGCCAAGATCTTTGGACCCGTGAAGGACTTCGAGTGCCTGTGCGGCAAGTACAAGCGCCTGAAGCATCGGGGCGTGGTCTGCGAGAAGTGCGGTGTCGAGGTGACCCAGTCCAAGGTGCGCCGCGAGCGCATGGGGCACATCGACCTCGCCTCGCCGGTGGCCCACATCTGGTTCCTCAAGTCGCTGCCCTCGCGCATCGGCCTGATGCTTGACATGACGCTGCGCGAGATCGAGCGTGTGCTCTACTTCGAGGCCTTCGTGGTCATCGACCCCGAGCAGACCGAGATGAAGCGCGGCCAGCTGCTCACCGACGAGCTCTATCTCGAGGCGATCGAGGCCCACGGTGACGGCTTCCACGCCCTCATGGGTGCCGAAGCCGTCCATGAGATGCTCTCCTCGCTCGATCTCCAGGAGGAGCTCGTCAAGGTCCGCGAGGAGATGACGAACACCGCTTCCGAGACCAAGCTCAAGCGGCTCTCCAAGCGCCTCAAGCTCATCGAATCCTTCATCGAGTCCGGCAACAAGCCCGAGTGGATGGTGATGACCATCCTGCCGGTGCTGCCGCCCGACCTGCGGCCGCTCGTGCCGCTCGATGGCGGTCGTTTCGCGACCTCCGACCTGAACGATCTCTACCGCCGCGTCATCAACCGCAACAACCGCCTCCGTCGGCTGCTCGAGCTCAGCGCGCCCGACATCATCGTGCGCAACGAGAAGCGCATGCTGCAGGAAGCCGTCGATGCGTTGCTCGACAACGGCCGTCGCGGACGCGCCATCACCGGCACCAACAAGCGTCCGCTCAAGTCGCTCGCCGACATGATCAAAGGCAAGCAGGGCCGCTTCCGCCAGAACCTGCTCGGCAAGCGCGTCGACTACTCGGGCCGTTCGGTCATCGTGGTCGGCCCGACCTTGCGCCTGCACCAGTGCGGTCTGCCCAAGAAGATGGCGCTCGAGCTCTTCAAGCCGTTCATCTTCCACAAGCTGCAGCTGCGCGGCGACGCCTCGACCATCAAGGCCGCCAAGCGCCTGGTCGAGCGCGAGGGCCCGGAGGTCTGGGACATCCTCTCCGAGGTGATCCGCGAACATCCGGTGCTGCTCAACCGCGCCCCGACCCTGCACCGCCTCGGCATCCAGGCCTTCGAGCCCGTGCTGATCGAAGGCAAGGCCATCCAGCTGCACCCGCTCGTCTGCACCGCCTTCAACGCCGACTTCGACGGTGACCAGATGGCCGTGCACGTGCCGCTGTCGCTTGAAGCCCAGCTCGAGGCGCGGGCGTTGATGATGTCCTCCAACAACATCCTCTCGCCCGCCAACGGCGACCCGATCATCGTCCCCTCGCAGGACGTGGTGCTGGGTCTGTACTTCATGACCCGTGAGCGCATCGGCGCCGAGGGCGAGTACATGTCGTTCGCCGACATCGGCGAGGTGCATCGCGCCTATGAGACGCGGCAGGTCCACCTTCAGGCGCGCATCAAGGTGCGCATCAACGAGGTGACGCTGGTCGATGGGCAGAAGGTCCCTCGCCGTCGCCTGGTCGAGACCACCGTCGGTCGCGCCTTGCTGTCCGAGGTGCTGCCTGAGGGGCTGTCCTTCGACATCGTCAATCAGGACATGACCAAGAAGGCGATCTCGGCGACCATCAACGCCTGCTATCGCCAGCTCGGCCTCAAGGACACCGTCATCTTCGCCGACCGCCTGATGTACACCGGTTTCGCCTATGCGACCCGGGCGTCGGTGTCCTTCGGTATCGACGACATCGTGATCCCCGAGCAGAAGGTCAAGATCGTCGCCGCGGCAGACCGCGAGGTGAAGGAGATCCAGGACCAATATTCCTCGGGTCTCGTCACCAACGGCGAACGCTACAACAAGGTCGTCGATATCTGGTCGCGCGCCAACGACCAGGTCGCCAAGGCGATGATGGACAAGCTCGGCACCGAGGAGGCGACCGATTCGCGCGGCAAGAAGCAGCGCCAGAAGTCCTTCAACTCGATCTTCATGATGGCCGACTCGGGCGCCCGCGGCAGTGCGGCGCAGATCCGTCAGCTCGCCGGCATGCGCGGCCTGATGGCGAAGCCTGACGGCTCGATCATCGAGACGCCGATCACGGCGAACTTCCGCGAAGGCCTGAACGTCCTGCAGTACTTCATCTCCACCCACGGCGCCCGTAAGGGTCTCGCGGACACGGCGCTGAAGACCGCGAACTCCGGTTACCTCACGCGGCGCCTCGTGGATGTGGCTCAGGATCTGGTCGTCACCGAGGTCGATTGCGGCACCACCAATGGCCTCATGGTCACCCCGCTCGTCGAAGGCGGTGATGTGGTCGAAGGCCTCGGCGAGCGAGTGCTCGGCCGCGTGGTCGTCGAGGATGTCCTCAAGCCGGGCGGCAAGGGCACGGTCCTGCTCCCCGCCGGCACGCTGATCGACGAAGAGCTGGTCCGCCTGCTCGAGCAGCAGGGGGTCGACCAGGTCATGGTGCGTTCACCGATCACCTGCGACACCCGCTACGGTGTCTGTTCGATGTGCTACGGACGCGATCTCGCGCGTGGTCGCATCATCAACATCGGCGAGGCGGTCGGCGTCATGGCGGCGCAGTCGATCGGCGAGCCTGGCACGCAGCTCACGATGCGCACCTTCCACATCGGTGGTGCGGCGTCGCGTGCCGCGGCGTCCTCGAGCCTCGAGGTCCGCAACAAGGGCACGCTGCGCTTCCACAACGTCAAGACCGTCTCCCACGAGAAGGGTCACCTGGTCGCGGTGTCGCGTTCGGGTGAGATCGGCGTGGTGGACGAGTTCGGCCGTGAGCGCGAGCGCTACAAGATCCCGTTCGGCGCGCACATCAGCATCGCCGAAGGCACGCATGTGCCGGCGGGCCAGGTCGTGGCGACCTGGGATCCCCACACCCACCCGGTCGTCACCGAGGTGGCGGGTTTCCTCCGCTTCCAGGACTTCGTCGACGGACTCACCGTCACGCGCCAGGTCGATGAGGTCACCGGTCTCTCGTCCGTGGTGGTCATGGACGGCACGAAGCAGCGCGGCGGCAAGGAGCTGCGCCCGACCATCAAGCTGGTCAACGCCAAGGGCAAGGAAGTGCCGTTCGCCAACACCGAGATCCCGGCGGTCTACACGCTGCCCGCGGGTGCCCTCATCAGTCTCGAGGACGGCGCTCGTGTGTCGGTGGGCGATGTCATCGCGCGCATCCCGCAGGAGTCGTCCAAGACCCGTGACATCACCGGCGGTCTGCCGCGTGTCGCGGATCTCTTCGAGGCCCGCAAGCCGAAGGACCAGGCGATCCTCGCCGAGAAGAGCGGCACGGTCAGTTTCGGCAAGGAGACCAAGGGCAAGCGCCGTCTCGTCATCACCGAGGAGAAGGGCGAGAAGTACGAGGAGCTGATCCCGAAGTGGCGTCAGCTGAACGTCTTCGAGGGCGAGCAGGTCACCCGCGGCGAAGTCATCGCCGACGGCGAGCCGAACCCGCACGACATCCTGCGGCTGCGGGGCGTCGAGGCCTTGGCCAATTTCCTCGTGCGCGAGATCCAGGACGTCTACCGCCTCCAGGGTGTGAAGATCAACGACAAGCACATCGAGGTCATCATCCGGCAGATGTTGCGCAAGACCGAGGTCACGGGCATCGGCGAGACGCCGTTGCTCAAGGGCGAGCAGCTCGACCGTTCGCGGGCGCTCGACATCAACGACCGCATCGGCGGCGAGGGCAAGCAGATCGCTTCGCTCACGCCTGTGCTGCTCGGCATCACCAAGGCGTCGCTGGCCACCGAATCGTTCATCTCGGCGGCCTCGTTCCAGGAGACCACGCGCGTTCTCACCGAGGCGGCGGTCCGTGGCCTCAAGGACGATCTGCGCGGTCTCAAGGAGAACGTCATCGTCGGTCGCCTGATACCGGCCGGTACGGGCTTCGCCGCCCACGCCCATCGTCGTCGTAAGCTCGAGGGCGCGCGCTCGGCGGGCTTCATGGACGAAGGCAGCACGGTCGGGGCAGAGGGCGACGAATCGCCGTCTGTCGGCGAGGAAGAGGGCGCGGCACGCTGAGCGTGCGGGGCGGGTGATGGGAGACGAACCCGGAAGCCGCCGATCCGCAGGCGAGCGGGATCTCTCGGCGCAGGCCGTCGAGGAGATCCCGCATCGCATGCCGCCGGGTCATCCGGCGCCGGTGCGGGTGCTGGTCCGTGGTCTCGAGGTCATGGCGCTGCTGAACTGCCACGGTCCGCTCACCACCGCTGCCATCAGCCAGAGATTGCGGTTGGCCCGGACCACGGTGAACCGTTGCCTTGCCACGCTCGAGGCGATGGGTTTTGCAGAGCGCCTGAAGACCCGCCGCTATGCCTTGACGCTCAAGGCCAAGACATTGAGCCATGGCTTCGACGCCGCGGTCGAGCGGCTTGAGCCGGTCCGCGCGGCGATGCACGCCGCTGCGCTGCGGATGCAGTGGCCGATGAGCCTGACGAGGCTGCGGTACCCGGAGATGTTCGTGGAGGACTCGAGCGACCGCGACAGCGGTCTCGCGGTAGAGCTCTTCGAGCGAGGTGTTTCCCTGCCGGTGCTGACGACCGCCTCGGGCCGTTCAGTGTTGGCTTTCTCCTCTCCACGTGCCCGCGAGACACTCATCGAACTCCTATGGCCGTCCCGTGCGCCGGAGCTCTATGACCTTTGGCCGGACCGCGCTGCGCTCGAGAGGGAGTTGGATGCGACGCGCGAGCGCGGGTTCGCCCGCGCCATCAGACCGCTGCGTCTCACCGAGCAGGGCAGCATCGCCGTGCCGGTGATGCTGGAGGGCGAGCCCATCGGGGCAGTGGCGGTGCGCTTCGCGCTCTCTGCGTTGTCCTTTGATGAGGCACGCAGACGTCTTTT
>Ga0208596_1000256_pt1 | contig 17715 bp, 19 predicted proteins | sample LakMenEpi12Jul11_FD_150686 | JGI IMG/M metagenome (GOLD analysis project Ga0208596, IMG submission 150686) | Freshwater microbial communities from Lake Mendota, WI - 12JUL2011 deep hole epilimnion (SPAdes) | ecosystem: Environmental > Aquatic > Freshwater > Lake > Epilimnion/Euphotic zone ...
ACTGAGGCCGTCGTAGTCTACTTTTAAATCTCCCGAATTACCATTTAATCTTGGTCTTCCAGCGTCCATATATCTTAGACCTAAACCTGCAAACCAACCGCTTTTATAATACCAATTGATACCTGTTAAAGCTTGATATGCAAAACGATTTTTATCTGAGAATTCCTGCTTCACTCCATCTACATTTATGTCAACATCAGTCTCTTGGGCATTGCCTACACCTAGGCCAATGTAGGGTTTGAAATTAGCAAAACTAGTGCTAAATAAATCGAAATCCTTATAGACATTTGCCATATAAATTACAGATGCAATGTCAGCGCCTCCTTGAGAAGAGAATCCATTAATGCTTGATGAACTTATGTCATTTGAGCGATAGACAACCTCGCCCTCTAGTCGTATGTCTGGCATGAGGAAATAACCAACACCGCCCCCAAGAAGCATGCCGTTATCAACATTTAACTTACCTTTACGTTCAGCACCGCTGTCTGGCATATAATCTGCATTAGGATCATTAATCAATGATGCACCTGCTGTTGCATTGACATACCATTTTGAAAGGTTAATTTCTTTAGCGTAAGCAAGGTTTGTTAGAACGCTAAGTAAAAAGATAGTGGCTGATACATGCAAATTTAATTTCATCTCAATAGATCTCCACAAAATTCTTAAATAAAAACTCTGTTAACAAATATTACTGTATCAATTTTAGTCGCCATTATTAAAGTGAGGCATTGATTTTCACGAGTGGCGTTATTTTTTCATTAACGGTGTTCTAGGATTGATACTTATTTGATAATTTGATAAAAATTATCAATCAATATTCTTGTTTTGTAAGTCATCATATTATTGAGTAATATTCTTAAAAAAGTAATTATTATAAAAAGGTTTATTTTTAAGGATTAATTAAATAGGAGATTAAATTTGAACTTTTCTTCCGTTAAGTTAAGAGACTATTCTGTTAAAACACATATCGTAGTGATGTCTTTTTTACTTGTGGTTACATTTACACTGATGCAGCCACTTTCAGCTGGAGGTTTGAACTTTGCTGCAAGATTCTTATTTTTTTTATTGCACATTTATCCAACAGTTTATGTTGCCTGGAAAGCAAGTGGATGGTTATTTAATCAACCAATCTTTTCTAAAGTTTCCCCTTGGATATTATTAGCTGTTGCTGGTGCTATATCAGGAATATTTTTAGCGCCAGTTTCAGTGTTTCTCGAAATAATATTTGAAGTAGTAGACTACTCTGTGATTCCAGCAAAAAAGCTAGATTATTCTATACAAAGTTTTACTTCGGAACTCAGTCAAGAATGGTTTGCTGTCATACCTAAAACAACCATCTTTTGGCCTTTAATTAATGCAATGCTTACGTGGGAACTTGCTAATAAAGATAATACTAATGCTAATAGGGAAATTTTAAATAAATCTGATTTTGATAAAAATATCAATGTTGAATTTTTTTCAACAACATTTTTTAAATACCTTCCAAAAAACCTAGGCAGCGATATCATTTACTTAAGATCAGAGGAGCACTACCTTAAGGTTGTTACTGTAAATGGTGACAGCCTAATTTTTTATGGATTAAATAATGCAATAAACGATCTCAAAAAATTAAATTTTGAAGGGATACATAGTCACAGATCTTATTGGGTTTCTTATAAACATATAATGCATAGTAAAAATGAATCTACTGGTTTATATCTCTATTTAACTCAAGGCCACAAAGTCCCGGTAAGTAGAAGAAAAAGGAAAGAAATTGATATTTTTTTACAAAATCTTGAAGTGCGCTAATTAAAAAGTTTTATAAAGTAAATTTAGGTTTAAGTTCCCTCTAACTCTTGATTAAACTTTTAGCTTTTTAAGTCAACCCTCAACCTTGAATGTCCTTTTAAAAGACTTCTCCGAACGCCACCGTCTTAATAAAAGACACTTAAAACCCCGCTTTTCAGGGCTAAAACTCGGTAAAAGTCAGCATTTTTGCTATAATTCCGCTTCTTCACGGTTTTATCGTGAGGTTCTATATGGCCAGGTAGCTCAGTCGGTAGAGCAGCGGATTGAAAATCCGCGTGTCGGCAGTTCGATTCTGCCCCTGGCCACCATTCAAATTTTAAAAAGCACTAACTAAGGAAAGTAATGAAAAAAAATACAAAAGTAACAATAGCGGTTGCACTTATTGGATTGGTTGCCACAGCAGCAGTCGCATTTAAATATATTGGTGCCAGAACAAAGATTAAAGAATTGGAAGCTGTTTCACGCTTACAAAATTTAACTTTAATTGCTATTGTTAATAAAGATTATGTTCTTGCTTGCAAATCACAAACCGAAGCAGAAGAGTATTTAGGTAAAGTTCACTCAAAATCTGAAGACTTATTTGGCATGATTCATAAGAGCAATCAAGAGCTGTGCAACAAGGCTTTAAAAACACAATCTAAATAACTTATATCAAATTAAAAAGCCAGCTCTCGCTGGCTTTTTTTCTTTATAGCTTTTTAATTTCTCTAATGAAGCAAAAGCTATGCCAATGTCATAATTTGTTAACAATTATCTACTAAGATGATCATGTGCATCAAAAGTGCACATCATTAATACAACCCAAAAGGATAAAGAAATGAAAAAGTCAGTACGTTTAAGTCTTATTATTGTCGCTGCTGTTGCAGCAATCTCAACTACAGTGGCTGCATCCACATTCATTCAAAGCAATGAAAAACTTCACGAATTAGAACGCGCAGCGCGCTTACAAAATTTAAGCGTTATCGCTATTAAAAATAACGATTTTGCTCTTGCTTGCAAATCTCAGACAGAAGCTGAAAAAGCTCTTTCCCAAGCCAATCTTCGTTCAGAAGATGTTTTAGGCATGGTGAATAAATCAAGCGGTGAACTCTGTTCAAAAGCTGCAAAAGTGATCGCTTCAAAATAGTTGATTGCTTGTTTTAAAGAAAACCCGCTTAAATGCGGGTTTTTTATTTTCTCAAAAACCTTGGTTTGCTTTGAGATTGCTGAACTTTCTTATATCATGCCTACCTAAGAGAGTATGTGTATAAACACATACTTTAAAATTCAACATAATCATGAAGGAATCATAGATGGAAAACTCTGGCACTTTTAAAAACATCATCATTGCAATCCTAATTGCAGTAGCGGGTTACTTTTCTTATAGCGCTTATAACGCTGAAGATCAATTGAGCTTACAAACTGCAGAAATTAAAAATCTAAATGGTCAAATTGCAACGCTAAACCAAAAAGTGACTGACTATGAAAAAGCTGACGCTCAAAAGAAAGCTGTTGTGTCTGACTTAGAAGCAAAAGTAACAGCTCAAAGCAAAGATCTTGAAGATCTTAAAGCGCTACTTGCAAAATCTGTTAAGCCTTCAAAAGCAAAAGAAGCACCTAAAGCTAAAAAAACGAAATAGTTTCAATCGTCACACATAAGGCTTACAGGCCTTATGTGTGATTTTGTTTTTTAAGTCCCACAAAATGTTTGATAAGACTTATCTTCCTCTAAGGCGGGCTCACCAAATACCTTCGAGTCCTCGTAAGGATTCAAAAGCGCTGCAATAAAATCATTTAAGAAACGGTAGTCCTGATCCACCACAGCAAGCGATAGAGCTTTCTCCACTAAATAATTCCGTGGAATGACCGCTGGATTATGTTTTAACATCATGAGTTTTGACGTCTCTTCACCTTCTTTTTGTTTTTGAATGCAATGTATCCAATTTTTATACCAAACTTTAAATGATGTATCTTTAAAAATAGTATCTTTTAAAATTGCATCCGACGAAAGATGTCTAAATGTAAGGGTATAGTCAGCTTTATTTTTTTGCATGAGCACTAGTAATTCATTGATTAATTCAATATTGTTTGGCCCCTCATTAAATAAACCTAGTTTCTGTCGCATACCTCTTAACCAAGCTCTTTGAAATTGATCTGAGAAATCATTAACAGACTGAGAAGCTAATTCAATTGATTTATCAGTATTCTGATCAATAAGTGGAATTAAAGTCTCTGCAAATCTTGCGAGATTCCACTGCGCTATGGGGGGTTGGTTCGCATATGCATAACGACCATGACGATCAATCGAACTGAACACAGTTTCAGGATGATAGCGATCCATAAAAGCGCAAGGGCCATAATCAATTGTTTCACCACTGATGGACATATTATCTGTATTCATAACGCCATGAATAAAACCTACATGCATCCATTGACTAAGAAGCAACGCTTGTCTTTCAATCACTGCATTTAAAAATGCAAGGTAGGGATTGTCCTTTGCTTTGCACTCAGGATAGTGACGATCAATCGTATAATCAGCGAGTGCTTTTAATTTATTGGTATCATTTAATGTGGAAGCAAATTGAAAAGTGCCTACACGAATATGGCTTTTCGCTACGCGCGTGAGTATCGCCCCAGGCAACACTTCATCTCGCATCACACTTTCTCCTGTCATCACTACTGCCAAACTTCTTGTGGTAGGAATCTTAAGTGCGAACATTGCTTCACTAATGATGAACTCCCTTAACATAGGCCCTAATGCGGCGCGACCATCGCCACGTCTAGAATAAGGTGTTTGTCCTGATCCTTTAAATTGGATATCAAAATGATCCCCGTCCGGATTGACGTGTTCGCCCAAGAGAACAGCTCGGCCATCACCTAATATGGCAAAGTGTCCAAATTGATGACCTGCATAGGCTTCTGCAATAGGGTGGGCTTTTTCAGGAAGTTCATTCCCAGAAAAAATATTGCCCCAAGCCTCTCGACTTAAGGCTTCTTTATCTAATCCTAGAGATTTTAATAAGGGCTCGTTTAATAAAAGAAGTTTTGGATTTGATACTTTTACTGGGAGCTGTTCAACAAAAAAATCTTTGGGTAATTTTGTATAGCTATGATTAAACTGCCAAGCTACCGTATTTAGCTTTTGCGCATTTATTTCATGCATGATGGATTTGGTCTTTTGATAACAAAAATTACTTACATGAAACTTCTAGACTGTAAGGCAAGCTTGCTGATTTATCTACAATGCTATACCCGCTTGAGCATAACTTTTCTGCTTTTGCATAACAAGCATCCCAAAAAGCACAGTTAATAATATAAGTTTTGCTCGTATTTGATAGTTTACTCTGATTCGTATAGGTCATCATGCTGCAGCTTGAGAGTAAGACAAATAAAAATAATAGCGTTATCTGTTTCATATATGTATGTTTAAAAATTATGTAATTCATTATAGTAAAAATTTGCGGATTCACTAAAGGTTTATGAAACATAAGATAGAATTCGATATCAACTTAGATTAGGTTCAGCGTGATGCTAGAAAAATTAATTGGATTATTGGCTGTTTGGATTATGAGTGTGATATCCACTATGGGGTACGGGGGTATCGTATTACTAATGGCGATTGAGTCAGCCTGTATTCCATTACCCTCTGAAATTATCATGCCTTTCGCAGGGTATCTTGTTTTTAAAGGTGAGATGGTGCTCTGGGTGGTTGCCTTCATGGGCGCGCTAGGCTGTGTATTGGGTTCTATACCTGCCTACTACGTTGGAAAAACAGGCGGCAGACAGCTTGCTGAAAAATATGGCCGTTTCGTTCTCATCTCTAAAAAAGATTTAAAGATGGCAGATGATTGGTTTAAAAATTATGGCGAGATTATTATTTTTATAGGCCGCCTCCTTCCCGCTGTTAGAACTTTTATTGCGCTTCCTGCAGGGATTGCACGTATGAATATGACTAAGTTTATTATCTACACATTTGTTGGCTCGTTTATTTGGTGCTGGGCACTCGCATATACAGGTATGGTATTTGGTGAACACTGGGACACATTAAAAGTTTACTTTCATGAATTTCATTATGTCATTGCAGGTGGTGCAATCATTTTCATCATTTGGTATATCAGACGTCATTTTCAGAATAATTAAATGGCATCTCATTATCATATCGGTATTGACTTGGGTGGCACTAAGATTGAAGTGGCTGTCTTAGACAGTCAGGACAAAATACTTTTTCGGGAACGATTACTTACTGAAGCCCATTTGGGTAGCGCGCATATCTTTAACCAAATTCATGCACTCTATACAAAAGCGCTCGTATCTATACAAAATAAAACGCATTCGCTAGGCTTAGGAACCCCTGGTTCAATCTCAAAGAAAACACATCTCCTTAAGAACTCTAATACACTTTGCTTAAATAGCTTACCGCTCCAATCCCTTCTTGAAGACAAATTAGTGCATGACATCCTGATTGAAAATGATGCTAACTGTTTTGCTCTTGCAGAAGCATTAATGGGAGCAGGTAAAGGATACCCTTCTGTATTTGGCGTCATTATGGGAACGGGCTGTGGTGGTGGCATTGTATTTGATGGAAAAATTAGACAGGGGCCACAAAATATTGCCGGTGAATGGGGACATATGGTGATCGACCCTCAAGGCTATCCCTGTTACTGCGGTGCGAATGGCTGTGTAGAAAGTTTTATATCGGGTGGTGGTTTAGAAAAAAGAATTCAAGATAAAACAGGTAAAAAGCTCTCAGCGATTGATTTTTTTAATGCTCCATTGAAAGACGAATCTCTAAAAAATATTAAACAAGATTTCTATGCGCGATTTGGTCAAGCCCTAGCTAATCTTATCAATATCTTAGACCCTGATATTGTTGTATTAGGCGGCGGACTTTCCAATGAAAAAAGTTTATATAAGGAGGGTATTGATGAAGTTTACGCACGTATTTTTAATGACACGCCTTCAACGCCGATTGTTAAAAACATGCTGGGTGATTCAGCGGGTGTGATTGGTGCTGCATTAATTGGTCGAAGACTTACTCAGTAATCGTTTTTTCTTTTTCAGTTCTATAGATACAATTGGGTAAATGATTTTCAAGTAATCCATTAATTTTTACGGTATCTATTTTGCAAAACTTACATTGATAAGCATGTAATGCATCGCCTTGATGCTCTTGCGGATAATCGATATAAAATATTTGTCGTTTCATGATATGGATTATTTTACTTTAAATTACGGTTCATATAATAAAGTTACTCCCATTTATCTTTTTCCTTTGACTCTTCAACAGTTTGCCATTGCATATTCGATGGAGCATCAGCGCCACCTCGCTTCAAAGGCATAATGTGATCAATAATGTAACCAGGACAAGCACCAAAAGGCTTGCCTGTCGAAGGGCATGGCTGCATTTTTTTGAAAGCTCTCTTGGCTTCAAGACTTCTTTTAATGTTGCCACGTTTGTCCCGTTCACAGCTTACACAGTAATCTGAGTGAACTGCAAAAAGTGAGCCACTAAAAAAAAGTGCAATTAAAAAAAATAAAAATTTCTGCATAATTCGAGAATCAAGATGTTTTAAGTATAATTCTCATAAATGATACAACAGCTCTCTCTTGAATGGCTTAATTCTGAATCGCAAATACCACAGGCGTTATGGGATAGTTGCTTTCCAGCCCCTTACGAAGGTCAGTGGTGGTATAGATCACTCGAGTGCGCTCACCTTGAAGAGCAATTCACTCTTACTTACGGTCTGATTTCTTTAAATGGAGAGCCTATCGCCATCGCGCCTGCATTCATAATGGATGTGCCCATCGAACTTGTGATGCCTCCGATTATTTTACCTATCGTAAAATTAATCGGTAAAGTTATCCCGTCTTTCTTATATCAACGTACTTTTTTTATAGGGAGTGCCTGTTCTGATGAGGGGCATATCGGAATTGATCCAATAATTTTAAAAGCTCAGACGGTAACACAGGATGATATTTTTCTCTGTATCCAGGAAGCTGCTGAGACGCAAGCACAAAAATACAAAGCAGCTATGTTGGTTTGGAAAGACTTCCCTGTTATTTACCATCAAACACTTGCTTCTATTTCCGAATCTAAAAATTTATTTCCTCTTATAAGCTTTCCATCGGCACTTTTAAAACTAAAAGGGGGCAATGCTGATGATTATATAAACTCTCTCAAAGAGTCTAGAAGATACCCATTGCGCAAAAAATTAAGGAAAGCACTTCTAGCTCCCCTTGATGTGAGCATAGTTCATTTACCTGATAATCAAACTCTTCATCAGCTCTACCGATTGTTCTCAAGAAGTTATTTAAAAGGTAAAACCAAGTTTGAAGAACTCACGCCTGAATTCTTTGAATTTATTTCTCGCGAAAAAGAAGCGCACTTTATTATTTTAAGACACCAGTCTTCTCAAGAAATAGTAGCTTTTATGCTTTGTTTTGACCTTAAAGAGCATGTGATTAACAAATTTATTGGTATTGATTATGATGCTCCTAGAGATTGGTTTATCTATTTCCGTTTATGGATTGAAGCTGTTAATTGGGCATATAAGATTGGTGCTAAAACAATTCAAAGTGGCCAAACAGCATATCCTGCTAAAATCGAAACGGGTCATGAGCTCGTGCATCGTACAAATTTCTGTAAACACCGAAATCGCTTTATGCATAAAATTTATAAAAAAGTAGCAAGCTTGGTCAATTGGGATACCCTGGATCCAGACTTGGCAGTCTATTTAAAAGCTTATCCAGAAGAAAAACCTGACATTCGATTATCAAAAGAGGAGGAAAGTTAATGTGGATTTTTTTTAAACTTTTAATCACCTCAGGTATGGTTGTTTTTATTTCTGAGGTGGCTAAGAAAAGTGATCGATTAGGCGGGCTCATTGCAGCACTTCCTCTTGTCACAGTGTTGACTTTAATTTGGTTATATTTAGAAAAACAACCGGAATCTAAAATTGCAAATCATGCTTGGTATACTTTTTGGTATGTCGTACCCACCTTACCCATGTTTCTAGCATTTCCTTTTTTACTTAAGCGATTTGGTTTTTGGCCAACACTTGGGATATCTGTTGTCATGACCTTAGTTGCATTTTATATTTTTGCAAAAATTGTGAAACCCTACGGCATCGAACTCTTATAATCCACTATGAATTTTATTTTTAAATCTATTTTGATGGCGCTCCATCTGGTTCTGGCAGTGATCCTTTGTACCATCATGATTATTCTGCCAAGAAATATCACACATCCTCTTATTCAGTTCTGGGCGAAACGTCTCTTACGTATTTTAGAGATTAAAATTACACTCACTGGCGAAGTCTTAAAGTTTTTAGGTAAAGATAGCTATCTTATCGTTTCAAATCATATTTCATGGCTTGATATTCCTGTAATCTTTTCTTTAAAGCCCGTCACATTCGTATCAGCAACCGATGTCAAAACATGGCCTATTATTGGAATGCTGGCTAAAATTTCAGGTGCTATTTTTATTGACCGCAATCGCAAATCAAATTTGCCTGAAGTCATTCAAGCGATGAACCACCATTTTAAAAATGAAAAACAATCGATATGTATCTTTCCTGAAGGCGTTACGTCAACCGGATACCAAGTGCTTCCTTTTAAGAGCAGCTTATTTCAATCAGCCTTTGAGGCTGACAAATTACTTTTACCTCTCTCAATCAAGTATAAAGAGAATAACGTACTGACAAACCGTACGAGTTTTCATGGGGCTACGAGTCTGTTCCAATCATTTAAGCGAGTTGCTAAATCCAATCGAATCGAGGTCGTGGTAGATATTGGGCATCCCATCAAACCCTCGCAATCAAGAAAAGATCTGTCCCTCAAACTTCAAGAAGTCATTGCACTAAAAATTAACTAACCGCCCATTTATAAGGCACTTGTCTCGATGTTATAATGAAGGCATCTTAGATTATTTAATTTAAACATCATGTTAAAACTTACTGCTATTTACGCCGCTATTCTTACCTTTGTATACGTTAAATTAACATTAAACGTCATTAACTTAAGACGTCAAAATGAAGTGTCTTTAGGTGATGGCGGCCGAGAAGACTTACAACAAGCGATTCGTTCACACGGAAACTTTGCGGAATATGTTCCTTTAGGCCTTATTCTCTTAGGATGTCTTGAAGCCAACCATATTCATTGGACGATTGTTTTGCTTTTAGGTGGTGTATTTACTGCGGGCCGACTTTTTTATGCAAAAGCTTTTCTGGAAGCAACGCCCAATACGGAGCTTAGAGTGAAGGGTATGAAATTCACACTCTGGGGTCTTCAAGCGCTTGCTGCAACAAATGTCATTGCGCTGATCATTCAAATAATTCTTTAATATTTAAACTTCTATCCTCATGAGTTCTTTTATGACTATTGATGCCGCAACCTTACACGGCATGATCAAGCAAGCTGATTTAGTTTTAATTGATGTAAGAAATGATGATGAAGTTGCAAGGGGTATTATTCAAGGCGCGCAGCATATTCCACTTGTAAGCCTTCCTCAGGCTTTCGACAAACTTTCCAAAAAATCGAGTATTGTTTTTTATTGTCATAGTGGCGTTCGCTCTGCTCACGCTGCATCTTATTTAGCTGAACATGATTATCATGATGTGTATAACTTAGCAGGCGGTGTTATTGCTTGGGCAAATGCCGGCTACACTTTCTCAGCACTTAAATAATATGCATTATGATTATGAAGTAGACGCAACTGGACTTAAATGTCCTCTTCCCATATTACGATGCAAAAAAGGCTTGAATGAAATTAAATCTGATCAGGTCTTAAAAATTATTGCCACAGACCCTGGAAGTAAAAAAGATTTTGATGCATTCTGTCGTCAGACAGGGCATGAGCTTTTATCTCTTCAAGATGAAGATGGTGCTATTACTTTCTTTATCAAGAAACGTCGTTTAAGCTAACTTTTTTAGTTGCCCATTTAACTTTTCAAAGCTTTCCTCGAACTCTTCTAAACGTTTTTTTTCTTGTGCTACAACTGCCTCAGGAGCTTTATCTATAAAGCTGGCATTTTCTAGCTTACCTTTAGCTTTTTGGATTTCACTTTGAATCCGATTAAGCTCTTTTGTAATTCTTTCCTTTTCTTCTGCGGCGTTCACCTCAACCTTAAGCATTAATTTAAAGTCTTTGACTAACATCACTGGCGCATCGATGGCTGGAAGTTCTTCCACAATTTCAACATCAGTTAATTTAGCGAGTGCTTTAAGATATGGCGCGAAAAGCTCAAGTGATTTTTTATGACCTGCAATCACAAGTGGAATTCTTTGTGCTGGAGAAATATTCATTTCACCACGAAGTTTTCGGCACACATCCACCATCTCTTTTAAAATTGACATCCATTGAATACTTTCTTGATCAATTTTTTTGCTGTCACCTTGTGGATAAGTTTCTAGCATAATCGAAGGGCCTTTTTTCCCATTCATAGGGCCGATCGTTTGCCAAATTTCTTCAGTAATAAAAGGCATCACTGGATGAATTAATCGCAGAATAATCTCGAGTACGCGTAAAAGTGTTCGTCGTGTTGCTCTTTGCTCTGCTTCGCTACCCATTTGTAATTGAACTTTAGCAACCTCAAGATACCAATCACAAAATTCATCCCATACAAATTGGTAAAGCTCTTGTGACAATAAATCAAATCGGTAATCTAAAAATGCTTTTTCAATAGCAGCTTCTCTCTGCTGCAATTCGCTCACAATCCAACGATCGGCTTTTGAAAATTCAAGATAACCATCGACGCATTCGCCAAAACCATTTTCTTTGCCTTCGCAGTTCATAAGAACAAAGCGTGTCGCATTCCATAATTTATTACAAAAATTTCGATAGCCTTCACAACGCTGAAGATCAAATTTAATGTCGCGTCCTGGACTTGCTAAACTCGCATAAGTAAAACGTAAGGCGTCTGTGCCAAATGCAGCGATACCTTCTGGAAATTCTTTGCGTGTTTTTTTAGTAATGGATTCGGCTTGTTTCGGGTTCATAAGCCCAGTTGTTCTTTTTTCAATAAGCGCTTCAAGAGAAATGCCATCGATCAAATCGATAGGATCCAAAACATTTCCTTTTGACTTACTCATCTTCTGACCTTCTGCATCACGAATGAGTCCATGTACATACACATGCTTAAATGGAATTTTTCCAGTAATGTGTTTGGTCATCATGACCATTCGAGCAACCCAGAAAAAGATAATGTCAAAACCTGTCACCAATACTGTCGAAGGCAAATAAAGATCGAGTGCTGGGTTGGATACTTTTGGATAGTCAGGCGTCCAATCAAGCGTTGAGAAAGGCCAAAGTGCGGATGAGTACCAAGTATCTAAGACATCCGGATCACGCTTTAAATTTCCCTGATAGCCATCTTTTGCTGCTAAAGCTTTTGCTTCTTCCTCGTTATGTGCAACCCATATCTGGCCTTCATCACCATACCAAGCTGGAATTTGATGTCCCCACCATAGCTGTCTTGAAATACACCAATCCTGAATATTGTTTAACCACTGGTTATAAGTGTTCACCCAGTTATCTGGATAGAATTTAATTTCACCTGTCTTTACAACATCGAGTGCTTTTTCTGTAATACTTTTTCCGTCATGCGTTTTTTTTGTCATCGCTACAAACCATTGATCGGTCAGCATCGGCTCAATCACCACATCGGTTCTGTCACCTCGTGGAATTTTAAGTTTATGTTTTTCAGTTTTTACAAGAAACCCTTGGGCCTCTAAATCTTCCACAATTTTTTTACGTGCAGCAAAACGTTCTAGGCCTTGATAAGTTTTTGGTGCTGTTTCATTAATATGTCCGTCAAGTGTCAACACACTTATCATAGGTAATTGATGGCGCATACCCACTGCATAGTCGTTGAAATCGTGTGCAGGGGTCACTTTCACAACACCTGTCCCGAAGGTTTGATCTACATAATCATCCGAGATGATAGGAATATCACGATCACATAAAGGGAGCTTCACCATCTGCCCAACAAGCTTTTGATAGCGTGCATCCTCAGGATGAACCATGATAGCTACATCCCCCAACATCGTTTCCGGTCTGGTAGTTGCAACCGTTAAATGGCCTTCACCAGATGCGAGTGGGTATTGAATATGCCATAAGAATCCATCTTCTTCTTCTTGAACGACTTCTAAATCAGACACCGCTGTTTGCAATTGAATGTCCCAATTCACTAAACGTTTACCGCGATAAATGAGTCCCTCTTTATATAAACTGACAAATGTTTCAGTCACCGTTTTTGATAAGCCTTCATCCATTGTAAATCGTTCGCGTGACCAATCTGGTGAAGTCCCTAAGCGACGCATCTGTTCAGTAATGGTGCCGCCTGAATATGCTTTCCATTCCCATACTTTTTCTAGAAACTTTTCTCGTCCAAGGTCATGTCTTGAAATGCCTTCTTTATCAAGCTGTCTTTCAACCACAATTTGTGTCGCAATACCTGCATGATCAGTGCCAGGTTGCCATAAGGTATTTTCGCCCTTCATGCGGTGATAGCGAGTTAATGCATCCATCAGAGTTTGATTAAATCCATGTCCCATATGCAACGTTCCTGTCACGTTGGGTGGCGGCAATAAAATACAAAATGAATTTTTTTGCTTAGTATCTAAGCCTGCTTGATAGAAGCCTTTTGATTCCCAAAAATCATACCAATGACTTTCAATATCTTTTGGACTAAAAGGTTTAGACAGATTATTTTCCATGAATAAAACACATAGAGGATTTGTTAAAGATTCATTTTAACATAGGGATAAGTGATATCAGGCCTCATGGCAGATGTCTGCCATAAAAAATCACTTAGAACATACGGCGCAGGATGGATCTTTTTTAAGTTGGATATTTTTCCATTGCATGGATTTCACATCAAGCAATAGTAAGCGACCTTCTAATGACTCGCCTATACCTAAAATAATTTTCATTACCTCAGCAGCTTGAGCAGTTCCAATCATGCCTACTGTAGGCGAAAAAACACCATTGTCAGCACAGCGTGTTTCATTGCGATCGCCTGTATCTGGAAATAAACAGTGATAACAAGGGCTCTTATCATGTCTCATATCAAAGACGCTAATCTGGCCCTCAAATCCTACAGCAGCACCGGAAACTAAAGGCTTTTTTAACTCCACTGCAATTCGATTAAGCGCATACCTTGTCGCAAAATTATCTGAGCCATCAATAATGACATCCACATCTTTTGCAATGACTTTCATACTTGCTTCAGTTTGTTTTTCTGTCACTGCAATGACTTCTACATCTGGATTAAGTAACTGAATAAACTGTTTTGCGGAAGAGGCTTTATTCACACCGACTGATTGTGTGTCATGAATGATTTGTCTTTGTAGGTTACTTAAATCTACATCATCAAAATCACATATCGTCATTTTTCCAACGCCAGCAGCTGCGCAATAGATTGCAATAGGTGCGCCTAAACCACCTGCACCTACAATAAGAATATGACTATGAAGAAGTTTTTCTTGGCCCTGATACTCAATATCAGGCAATAAGATATGACGGCTATATCGAAGAAGTTGCTGATCGTCCATGCATGCATTAAACATTAATTAAAGTTGAAATGACTATATCGTCTATTAACTGTTGATTCAATGCATTTAAAAAACTGGGGTGGCTGATGGGGCTCGAACCCACGACAACAGGAATCACAATCCTGGACTCTACCAACTGAGCTACAGCCACCAATGAACTAAAAATTGGCCTGCCCGACAGGAATTGAACCTGTAACCCCCAACTTAGAAGGTTGGTGCTCTATCCAGTTGAGCTACGGGCAGCTTAACAACACAAAGCGTGTTACAGAAAATCCTTTTTTTCTATAAAAAGTAAGATGCTAAATCTGGTCGGGGTGGAGAGATTCGAACTCCCGACATCCTGCTCCCAAAGCAGGCGCGCTACCAGGCTACGCTACACCCCGAGGCCGAGAATATAGCCTAATTAAGGGCTTAGGTCAAATGAAGAGGCCATCTTAGCCCTCATGATTTCTTCTATTTACGCTGGTTTAGCAGCTTTTTTATGGCCTGATTTACCTTTTTTACCCTTACATGCATTAAGTTCTTCTTTAGACAATGTGCCATCACGGTCTTTATCCATAAGATCGAAATCTTCTTTGCAAACAAGCTTCGCTTCTTCACGATCAAGTGTTCCATCGCGATCAATATCCGCTGCTTCAAATGATTTTTTTGTATGCATTTTACAATGCTCGGCCTTATCATGATGGTCTGCAAAAATAGGTGCATTTAAACCAAAAATTAATCCTAGTGAAATTAACCAGACACTTTTCTTCATAATCTTAAGCTCCCTTAAAAAATAATTTATATTAATCATACTCTTCGATGCCTCTTCTTACAAAAGATTCAACCAGTATGGATATAGTTAAAAATTCAATATGTTAAAATGATGTTTTTTATTCATTGATCAATCCATGTCAGCCAAGATAATTGATGGAAAAGCGGTTGCTGAAAATCTTCTTCAAGATCTCAAAAAAGAAATTGGCGTGAGATCAAAAGAAGGTATTCGAAACCCCAGCTTAGCGGTCATTCTTGTAGGTTCTGATCCTGCTTCATCCATCTATGTCAAAAATAAACGGTTGGCCTGTGAAAAAATTGGCGTGAAATCGATTGCTTATGACTTATCTAATGAAACATCTGAAAAAGAACTTATAACGCTTATTGAAATGTTAAATAATGACGTCACTATCGACGGCATCTTAGTTCAGTCGCCTTTGCCTAGTCATATTAATAATGACGTCATTTTTGAGACTATTTCACCACATAAAGATGTCGATGGATTTCATCCCAAGAATATTGGTCTTTTAGCAATAAGGCAGCCTCAATTAAGATCTTGCACTCCATACGGCGTCATGAAACTTATTGAAGCCACCCAGCTTTCAACCCGAGGACTTGATGCAATCGTCGTGGGTGCATCTAATCATGTCGGTCGCCCTATGGGCTTAGAGCTTCTGTTAGCAGGCTGTACTGTCACTATATGTCATCGCTATACCCAACATCTCCAACAAAAAATTGAATTGGCAGACATCGTTGTAGCTGCGGTTGGTATTCCAGGCATGATTAAGGGAAGTTGGATTAAACCTGGGGCAATTATTATTGATATTGGCATTAACAGGCTTGAGAGTGGAAAGATTGTAGGTGACGTTGAATTTGATATAGCCAAAACAAGGGCCGGTTTTATCACGCCTGTACCAGGGGGGGTAGGTCCTATGACGGTTGCAACATTAATGGAAAATACGCTTCTCGCACAAAAGCTATCTACCCAATAAATAGTCGTAAAAATAGGTCAATTACATCTTGCTTTCATAGTCGATCAGTGTAAACTTTCGCGATTATTTTCATTTGTTTTTACTTTAGGATTAAAAAATGGCAGTTAAAAAAGTAGCTAAAAAAGTCGTTGCTAAGAAAAAAGCTCCAATTAAAAAAGTAGTGGCTAAGAAAAAACCAGCGCCTAAAAAAGTCGTTGCGAAGAAAAAGCCGGCACCGAAAAAGGTTATAGCTAAAAAAGTCGTAGTGAATAAAAAACCAGTGCCTAAAATGGTTGTAGCTAAGAAGCCTATCCCTGCAAAAATTGTCCCGCTTAAAGTTAAAGGCTCACCTCAAAAAGGCCTAAAACAATTTAGATCTTATGAAGCTAAAAAAGGTGAAGGCTACATGAGCAAAAGCCAGCTTAATCATTTCCGCTCGATTCTTAATGAATGGAAAGCGGAATTAAGCCAGGATATCGATCGCACTGTGCACACGATGCAAGATGAACTGACTTCACATGCAGACCCTAATGATCGTGCAAGCCAAGAGTCTGATATGGCCCTTGAACTTAGAAATCGTGATCGTGAACGCAAACTTATCAAAAAAATAGATGAGACTTTAAGAAATATCGAAAGCCAAGATTATGGATACTGCGCAGGCTGTGGTGAAGAAATCGGTTTAAAACGTTTAGAAGCGCGTCCTACCGCAACACTTTGCATTGATTGCAAAACGCTTGATGAAATCCGCGAAAAACAAATGGCGGGATAATGATTTGTTAAAATAAAAAACCCGGGAATCCCGGGTTTTTTATTGTCTTAAATCTATCTAAAACAAATTAGTCTTCTTTCTTACTTTCTGCTTTTTCTTCAGCAGGCGGAGGCTCAATCAGCGCTTTAGCACTTACGCGAACACGGCCTTTATCATCCACTTCAATCACTTGCACTTTAACTTTTTGTCCTTCGGACAAGAAGTCAGTCACTGCATTCACACGTTGATGTGCAATTTGTGAAATGTGAAGCAAACCATCTTTGCCAGGAAGAAGAGATACAATTGCGCCAAAATCTAACATCTTAATCACAGTACCTTCATAGATTTGACCTACTTCAATTTCTGCTGTGATTTCTAAAATACGACGCTTTGCTTCTTCGCCTTGAAGACCATCCACACAAGCAATCTTAATAGTGCCATCATCTTCGATATCAATCGTAGCACCTGTTTCTTCAGTCAAGGCTTTAATCACTGATCCACCTTTACCGATCACTTCACGAATTTTATCTGGATGAATTTTCACAGTAATAATTCTTGGTGCAAATGTAGAAAGCTCTTGACGGCTGCCTTTCATTTCTTTTTTCATGATCGCTAAAATATGCTCACGTCCTTCTTTTGCTTGGCTTAATGCGACTTGCATAATTTCAGTTGTGATACCTGTAATTTTAATATCCATTTGAAGAGCTGTAATACCGTCTTCAGTACCCGCTACTTTAAAGTCCATATCACCCAAGTGATCTTCGTCACCTAAGATATCTGTAAGAACAGCAACACGATTACCTTCTTTGATAAGACCCATCGCAATGCCTGCTACGTGGGCTTTGATTGGGACACCTGCGTCCATCAATGCTAAACAACCGCCACATACAGATGCCATAGAGCTTGATCCATTGGATTCTGTAA
>Ga0208596_1000262_pt1 | contig 17520 bp, 17 predicted proteins | sample LakMenEpi12Jul11_FD_150686 | JGI IMG/M metagenome (GOLD analysis project Ga0208596, IMG submission 150686) | Freshwater microbial communities from Lake Mendota, WI - 12JUL2011 deep hole epilimnion (SPAdes) | ecosystem: Environmental > Aquatic > Freshwater > Lake > Epilimnion/Euphotic zone ...
GACAGGAACCTTCAAGCCAGCCTTATCTAGAATTGTGATGATGTTTGCAGCGTTGTTGTCGTTTGGTGCAAGAACTGCATCAACTTTTCCACCAACTGCTGTAAGAGCCTGCTCGAACAATGTTCCAGCCTTAGCTCCATCCCAAGTTCCAGCCATTTCGAAAATTGGCTTTACGCCAGCTGGTGTGAGAACTGAAAGTGCTCCGTCATAGAACATCTTTGCGTTTCCATCTGTTGGATCTCCCTGACCGTAGATAACACGGGCAGTCTTTGGATCCTTACCAGCTGCTGCTAGACCATCAAGAATTGCCTGGCCCTGAAGTGCTCCAACTGACTCGTTGTCGAATGACACGTAGTAGTCAGCACCTTCGATTGGGCGGTCGTAAGCGATAACAGGAATTCCTGCTTCCTTAGCTGTTGCCGCAACCTGAATACCAGCACCCTGGTAATCAACAAGGATCATTACGCCGCAACCCTTTGTGAGCATCTGCTCAGCGATTGTTGCGTACTTAGCTGTATCACCTTGTGCGTTCTGAATATCTGTTTCAAATCCTGCACCTGTAAGTGCAGTATCCATTGCTGGACGATCTCCATTTTCCCAACGTGCAGATGACTCTGAGTCAGGAAGGATCATGCATGCACGCTTTGCTGATGCATCATCGCTGCTTGAACAGCCTGAGATCAACAAAGCTGCTGCTGATGCAATCGCAGCAGCAATAACTAGACGGCGCTTTGCCATATGTATTTACCTTTCGAAAGGTGTACGCGCCCCTGGCTAAAGCTGTTTTAGCCAGACATGAGGGCGTGAACAAAACCGATCGTATTCCCTCACCCCAATCTGGTCACTACTTATTAGGTCACGATTTGGTAAACGCACGAGCAGGCCTTCTACAGGTAACCTTGGGACATGTCTTCTCCTTCGCAGCCTGCGCCGCAGCCTTCGCAGCCCTCGCAGTCAGAAGCCCTGGCAGCGGCCATTTCCGCTGCGATCGCGGCTGCCATTAAGCGTGGAGATTTAGTGGGAACGATTCCAGTAACCATCCCACTTGAACGTCCTAAGAACCGAGATCACGGCGACTACGCCACTTCGATCGCCCTTCAACTCGCTAAGCCAGCGGGCATGACGCCTCGAGCTGTTGCAGAACTTTTACAGTCCGATTTGATGGATTTGCCCGAAGTAAGTGCAGTCGAGATCGCAGGGCCGGGTTTTATCAACATCACCATGAATAGAAGTAGCCAGGCTGAGTTGGTAAAAACAATCTTGTCATCTGCGAAAACTTATGGAAATGGAAATTCTCTTGCCGGAGTTTCGATCAACTTAGAGTTTATTAGCGCAAACCCAACCGGTCCACTACATCTCGGACATACACGTTGGGCTGCAGTCGGAGATTCACTTGGTCGCGTTCTTTCAGCTGCTGGTGCGAAAGTTGTTCGAGAGTTTTACATTAACGATCGTGGCAACCAGATGGATCTCTTTGGAAAATCTGTGGAAGCTGCCGCACTGGGCCAACCAATTCCAGAAGATGGTTACCAAGGCGCTTACATCAATGATTTAGCAGAAGCTGTAGTGAAAGAAAATCCTAGTATCAAAGAGCTTGCTGCGGATACCCGCCACGAATCATTTCGTGAGGCTGCCTACAAAGTACAACTTGCCCAACAACAAGGTGTACTCGATACATTTAATACACATTTCGATGTCTGGTTTTCAGAGCGCTCGCTTCATGAGGCCGGGGCGGTTGAACACGCTATTGAAAAATTGCGAACACAAGGTCACATCTTTGATTCAGAGGGTGCTATCTGGTTGCGTACAACAGATTTCGGTGACGATAAAGATCGTGTGATCACAAAAGCAAATGGAGATCTCACTTACTTTGCATCGGATACCGCCTATTACATCAATAAGCGTGAACGAGGATTTGAAATTTGCATTTACATGTTGGGTGCAGACCACCACGGATATGTGAATCGCTTGCGGGCTACTGCAGCATGTGCTGGAGATAACCCTGATTACAATGTAGAAATCTTGATTGGCCAGCTCGTGAAAATCATGGAAAGCGGCGAAGAGGTCAAGCTCTCTAAGCGCGCAGGAACCATAATTACTCTTGAAGAATTGGTAGAAAAAGTTGGAGTAGATGCTGCTCGCTACACCCTGATTAGATATCCGGTTGATACTCCAATGGTGATGGATATCGATATCTTGCGTAGAAATACAAATGAAAATCCTGTCTACTACGTGCAGTATGCGCACGCTCGCATCGCAGCCGTACTACGGAATGTTGAAGAGCTAGCAATTCCTACGGGGCTTTCCAACTTTGATCCAAGCCAGTTAACTCACGATCGCGAGAACGAACTCCTTGGAACCTTGGCTGAGTTCCCCGGAGTGGTCGCTGCAGCTGCTGCCTTCCGAGAGCCACATCGCGTGGCTCGATATCTAGAAGAGCTTGCCGGCGTTTATCACGGCTTCTACGCTGATTGTCGCGTGCTTCCCTTGGGTGAAGAGGTGATTTCTCCTCTTCATTCTGCGAGAGCAAACTTATGTGCTGCCACGAAGCAAGTCCTTGCAAATGGACTCGAATTGCTCGGTGTGAGCGCTCCGGAGAGGATGTAATGGATATGTGGTCACGTGCTATTTCATTTGAACGCGGACATCTGACCATAGATGGGTTGAGCGCACGCGATCTTGCCGCCGAGTTTGGAACCCCAACATTTTTTATTGATGAAGAACACTTCAGAGACCGCGCCAGAGCATGGATGAAATCTCTGAATCTGCATTTCGGTGAGTCTGCTGGCGAGGTGTATTACGCGGCAAAGGCCTTTATCTGCACCGATGTAGCCAGCTGGATCAAAGAAGAAGGAATTGGAATTGATGTCTGTACAGGTGGAGAGCTCGCAGTCGCGCTAGCGGGCGGAATTGATCCGAAGAAGATTGAAGTACATGGGAATAACAAGTCAGTTGCAGAAATTGAACGCGCCGTACAGGTAGGTGTAAAAACTATTGTTCTTGATTCACTGTATGAAATTGAACGTGTAGCCGCAGCGGCTACCAAATACGGCGTGCGTCAGGCAGTCATGCTGCGACTTACTCCTGGTGTGGAAGCTCACACACATGCATCAATTTCAACAGCACATGAAGATGTGAAATTTGGATTCTCTATTGCAAGTGGTGCCGCCGCCGCCGCTGTGACGGAAGTGCTTTCACACTCTTGCCTTGAGTTGCGTGGCTTCCACTGCCATGTTGGATCACAGATCTTTGGTACTGATTCATTTGAGTTAGCTGCTACTCGAATTATTGCGTTGATGAAATCGTGTAAAGATAAGCACGGTATTGAATTAGCTGAACTTGATCTTGGTGGGGGTTATGCAATTTCTTATCTTCCAGGTGAGATCACTGTTGAGCCAGAGGATGTTCTTCCATCACTGAGCGCGGTGGTAAAACGCGAGTGCGCTGCAGCCGGTTTAGCTCTACCTATTATTTCCATTGAACCAGGTCGCAATATTGTGGGGCCAACTACCTTCACACTCTATGAAGTAGGAACTGTTAAAGACGTTGTCCTCGAAGATGGTGGTATCCGTCGATATATCTCAGTAGATGGTGGCATGAGCGATAACCTCAGGCCTTCACTTTATGGCGCTGAATATTCTGCAGTTCTTGCAGATCGCACGTCGACCGCCGCTGATGCACTTTCACGCGTCGTAGGAAAGCATTGCGAAACTGGCGACATAGTCATTCGAGATATCCAACTTCCATCAGATATTGCACCTGGAGATCTGCTCGCAACCCCAGCGACAGGCGCTTATGGTCGAAGCATGGCCAGTAATTACAACCATGTGCCACGCCCCCCAGTTGTTGCGATAAAGAATGGAAAAGCACGCGTGATTGTTCGCCGAGAAAATGAGGCAGATCTGCTCGCACTCGATGTGAAAGAATAGGCATATGAGATCCCCAGACCAGCCAGTGCGTATTGGCATGCTCGGCTGCGGTGTGGTCGGAAGTGAAGTCGCCCGCTTAATCCTTGCTGACACAGTTGAGCTATCAACCAGAGCCGGAGCGAAAATCGAATTAACAAAGATTGCTGTTCGTGAAATTAAACCTCGTGCAGGAATTCCCAATGAATTATTCACCCTTGATGCACAATCAATTGTGAATGATCCAAACATTGATTTGATCATTGAGGTTATGGGTGGAATCGAACCCTCCCGCGAGTTGATACTGACAGCGATTAGCAATCGTAAGTCAATTGTCACAGCGAATAAAGCTCTCCTTGCTAGCCATGGAGCAGATCTATTTAGCGCTGCTTATGCACAAGGTGAAGATATTTACTATGAGGCAGCTGTCGCTGGCGCTATCCCAATTATTCGCCCTATGCGCGACTCACTCGCTGGTGATCACGTCGTTCGCCTCATGGGAATTGTAAACGGCACGACAAATTACATTCTGACAAAGATGCATGAAGACAATCGTGAATTTGCAGATGTGTTGGCCGAAGCTCAGAAATTAGGTTACGCAGAAGCTGATCCCACTGCGGATGTCGAGGGCTTTGACGCGGCTGCAAAGGCTGCAATTCTCTCTGGTCTTGCCTTTCACACACGCGTCACTGTTGAAGATGTATACCGTGAAGGAATTTCATCAATCACCCTTGAAGATGTACAGATCGCAAAATCGATGAACCATGTCATCAAATTGCTTGCAATCGCAGAGCTGACACCTGCTGATGAAATCTCCGTGCGCGTACACCCAGTATTGCTGCATAAGAGCCATCCACTAGCGTCCGTACGCGATGCCTTTAACGCAGTCTTTATCGAAGCCGAATCTGCTGGACCGCTGATGTTCTATGGTCGTGGCGCAGGAGGCGCACCTACTGCCTCAGCAATCCTGGGCGATGTTGTCGCTGTATCTAGACATATTGCCCTGAACTCAATTGGTCAGCGAGAAACCGATTATGCCGATCGAGATATCGCACCGATTGAAACCACGAAGACCAAGTTCCTTATTCGCCTTGAAGTGAAGGATAAATCAGGCGTTTTAGCAACCATTGCTCAAACTTTTGCTGAACAGGATGTCTCCATTCAAACTGTTGATCAAAATGGCCGTGATGATGACGCTGAATTGATTATCGTTACTCACGGCGCAACTGAAGGTGAACTCAAAGCCACAGTAAATGCTCTTAAGAAACTTCCGATCGTTAACAAGGTATCGAGTGTAATCCGAGTAGAAGGATCGACTTCCTTATGAGCATCTTCGGATCAAAGAAGAAATCTGGAGCTCACCAGTGGCGTGGAGTAATTGAGGAGTACCGTCATCGCCTGCCAGTAAGCGATAAGACTCCGATTGTTTCTCTGCGTGAAGGTGGCACACCGCTTATCTATGCTTGCAATCTTTCTGAGCTTCTTGGCAACAATGTTTGGATTAAATTTGAAGGTCTAAATCCAACAGGTTCATTTAAGGATCGCGGAATGACGATGGCTATTTCAAAGGCTGTCGAAGATGGCGCGAAGGCTGTCATCTGCGCATCGACTGGAAATACTTCGGCATCAGCAGCAGCCTATGCAGTCAAAGCTGGAATGACTCCTGCAGTCCTTATTCCAAAGGGAAAGATTGCAATGGGCAAACTTGCTCAAGCAGTTATTCATAATTCAACAATTTTGCAGGTTAATGGAAATTTTGATGATTGCCTCACCCTTGCACGCGAACTCTCAGAGAACTATCCAGTGGCACTTGTTAATTCGGTAAACCCTTACCGCATCGAAGGTCAGAAGACGGCAGCCTTTGAAGTTGTAGATATGTTGGGTGATGCACCCGATATTCACGCACTCCCTGTTGGGAATGCTGGAAATATCACTGCGTATTGGAAGGGCTACAAGGAATATCGCGCTGATGGTCTTTCAACAAAGTTGCCTCAGATGTATGGCTTCCAGGCAGCCGGTGCAGCACCGATTGTTAGAGGAAAGATTGTGAAAAATCCTGACACTATTGCAACTGCCATTCGCATTGGAAATCCAGCATCATGGGATCAAGCTGTCGAGGCACGCGATGTATCTGGCGGAGTTATTGATTCTGTTACAGATAGGGAAATCCTTGCTGCATATCGTCTGATTGCTGCGCAAGAAGGCATCTTCGTTGAGCCATCATCTGCAGCTGGTCTTGCAGGGCTGATCAAGCATAAAAAGGCAGGCAAACTTCCTGCTGGTAAAACAATTGTTATCACTGTGACAGGTCACGGACTTAAAGACATCCCATACGCACTCGAAGCTGCCAAAAAGCCAGTCGTTGTTCCTGTCGATGTTAAAGCTGCAGCTAAAGCGCTAGGACTTAAGTAAATGGCGAAGCCAACATTTAAAGCTAATCCAATTCAGGTTCAGGTTCCTGCAACGAGTGCAAATCTAGGCCCAGGCTTTGATTGTTTTGGTTTAGCACTTGACCTTCATGATCGTTATGTTGCACAAATTCTTGATGAACCAGGTTTAGATATCGATGTTGCAGGAGAAGGTGCAACCACTCTTCCTCGCACTGACAAGAACCTCCTGATCAAATCAATGTATAAAGGTTTTGATTTTCTTGGAGGAAAGCCTAAAGGTATTGCCGTTCGCGCACTTAATGTCATTCCACATGGTCGCGGCTTAGGTTCTTCTGCCAGCGCAATTGTTGGTGGGTTAGTACTTGCTCGAGCGCTCGTGCTTACCGGCGCAGATAAAATGAGTGATGAGACTCTTCTAGATCTAGCAACAGCGATGGAAGGACATCCTGACAATGTTGCAGCAGCACTTTATGGTGGTGCAACTATTGCTTGGCAAGAAGATCATCATGGCAAGTTAGTTTCTCGGGCACTACCTCTTGCGGTTGATACGCGTGTGCGTGCCATCGCATTTATCCCAAAGAATGAACTCTCTACGAGTAAGGCTCGTAAATTACTTCCAGAGTCAGTGCCACATGCAGATGCCGCAGCTAACTCAGCTCGTAGCGCACTTTTATCTCACGCACTTTCTCATCGGCCAGACTTACTATTTAGAGCTACCGAAGATTTTCTCCATCAGGAGTACCGCGAATCAGGTATGCCCTCGTCACTTAAATTAATGCGCACTCTTCGCAAAGCAGGAGTTGCAGCATTTATTTCAGGGGCAGGACCAACCGTGCTAGTACTTCACACCTCTGATCAATCAGAGCTCGATCAGCTTCTGCGAGCAGGCGGGGACGCATTTGAGGCGAAAAGTCTGGATATTGCAGTACGTGGAGCGAGCCTGCTATAGTTCTGGCATCACCTTAAAGCCCGTAAGTTAGGGCAACGAATTAAGTTGGTAAATCAAAAAAAAATCCCTCGGGTTTGACTCTCATATTTTTGCGGCGAACCCCAAACTGAAAAGATACACATGACCGAAAAAGAACCTGTCCGTTCAAGCAGTCCTGAGCTCACGGCGATGACCCTTCCTAAGTTAAAGGAAGTTGCGTCTCAACTGGGCATCGAAGGCGCAGCGAAGATGAAGAAAGACCAACTCGCAGAGGCGATCGCTGATTTGCAGGCGAAGAATCGCGAAGCAGCGAAGGCTGAGCGTGAAGCTCGTCGCGAAGCGCGCAATGCCAAGCGCAATGCTGGACGAGATAACCAAGAAGATTCCGGCAACGCCGATAACGATGAAGATGGCGATAGCGATTCGTCAGATAATTCCAGTGATAGAAATGATCGCGGCGGCAGCGGCGGCAGCGGCGATCGTAATGATCGCAACCGTGGTCGTGATCGCAACCGTGGTCGTGATCGCAACCGTGATCGCAACCGTGATCGTGGACCACGCGAGGAGCGCGAGCCTGTTATCGGTGAAGATGATGTTCTAGTTCCAGTCGGTGGTCTTGTCGACATCATGGATAACTTCTCATTTATTCGCACCGGTGGATACCTACCAGGACCAAACGATGTATACGTTTCACAGAGCCAAGTTCGTAAATATGGACTTCGCAAGGGCGATGTTGTTACTGGTCAGGTACGTCAGCTTCGTGAAGGTGAGCAGCGTCAAAAGTACAACCCACTTATTACTCTGGAAACAATTAACGGCGTTACACCTGAAGAGGCGAAAGGCCGCGTTGAATTCGGAAAACTTGTTCCTCTCTATCCGCAAGAACGTCTTCGCCTAGAGACCGAGCCAAATATTCTTACTACTCGCGTTATCGATTTGATTGCACCAATTGGTAAGGGTCAGCGCGGACTTATTGTTTCGCCACCTAAGGCTGGTAAGACCATGGTCTTGCAGTCAATTGCTAATGCGATCACAACAAATAACCCAGAGTGTCACTTGATGGTTGTTCTCGTTGATGAGCGTCCAGAAGAAGTAACAGATATGCAGCGCAGCGTGAAGGGTGAAGTTATTGCTTCGACCTTCGATCGCCCAGCTGATGATCACACCACAATTGCAGAGCTCGCAATCGAACGTGCAAAGCGTTTAGTTGAGCTCGGTCACGATGTTGTTGTTCTCCTTGACTCAATTACACGTCTTGGTCGCGCATACAACATTGCAGCTCCTGCTTCAGGTCGAATCCTGTCTGGTGGTGTTGATTCAGCAGCGCTCTATCCTCCAAAGAAGTTCTTCGGAGCCGCACGTAACATCGAAGATGGCGGTTCGCTGACAATCTTGGCAACAGCCCTTGTTGACACCGGCTCTCGTATGGATGAAGTGATCTTCGAAGAGTTCAAAGGAACTGGAAATATGGAGCTCATCCTCGATCGCCGTATGGCAGATAAGCGAATCTTCCCAGCCGTCAACGTTGTTGCATCTGGTACTCGTAAAGAAGAAATTCTTATGGGAACTGAAGAGCTCAATATTGTCTGGAAACTTCGCCGCGTACTTCACGCGCTCGAGCCACAGGCAGCACTTGAACTTCTTTTGGAGAAGATGAAGGGCACCAAGTCTAATGTTGAATTCTTGATGCAGATTCAGAAGACAACATCTGGACCAGACGACTCTAAGTAAGCAGTCGACTCCCACTAATCTGTAAAGTCGTAATCGGTGAAGCAGTAATCTGTGAAGTTGTTAGTTCTGCGGAACAAAGACTTCTCTGATTACGCGATTAACGAGAGCTAAGTAGGCATCGTTATCGACTGGGCTTTCGCTCAAGTCATCAACGATCTTTCCAAGAGTCCATGCCTGCATCAAAACTGCAAGTGCATGTGAATCAATCTCAGCGTTACATAATTTTCGTGATTGAGCGTCTTTAATCAGCTGCACCAGAGCATCAGTCAATCGCTGTTGTTCTCCCTGAAGAAGTACGGACATACGCGGACTTGTGATCGCTCGACCAATGGTGAGCGCACGCTCTTGACGTGCACGCTTCATTCCCTCACCTTGCGTTACTGCTGAGAGTTTTGAAAGTCCAAGATAGAAATCTTCACCCGTCTTGGCAGCAGATAGGAGAGATTGCAACGCTGCAATGTTGGTATCAACATAACGTGCATATCTCACAATCATCGCAGCTTCTAGAAGATGGTAGATATCTTCAAAGTGGTGATAGAGAGAGCCTTTAGAAATGTTTGAACGATCAAGAACCATTTCAACTGTGATTTCATCAAAACGGTACTTGTCCAAAAGGTCGGCGGCACACTCAATCAGCGAGGACTTGGTGGGGTGGGTCGTCTTTGGCATGGCCCTAGTCTGGCAAAACTTTTCGGTTTTGACACATAAATTCTCGAGATTGAGATGTGATCCACGCAATTATCAATAGACAATCACAGAGAAATCACAAGGTCTGGGTTCATTCTCTACCCAGAGGCAGCGCAGATTGCGCAAAGCCGAAGGTCCAAGCAAGTCAAGGAGTAGAAAATGATTTTAATTAAAAAAGTAGCCGCAATTACGGTTTTGGCTTTAGCGCTAGCAACCCCCAACGCAATGGCGGCAGATACAACAACTCCTGCACCACTCAATACTCTAACTGCTCAGGAGCAAGCGGCTATTGATTTCCATAATTCAATGGCTACTTATGCAGCGAGTGCACGTGCAGCCCTCGAAAAGTTCCGTGCAGATGTGGCTGTATTCCAAGCAGCAGTAGAAGCGCGTCAAGCAGCTCTTCGTCCACTCGTTGATGCACGTCAAGCTGCAGTAACTGCTGCAAATACAGCATTCACAACAGCGATTGCATCCGTTACAACTCAAGAGGCTCGCGATGCTCTCGTTAAATCTCGTAAAGATGCAATCGCTGCAGCCAATGCAACATTTAAATCAGCGGTGGAGGCACTTGGTGCAAAGCCAACGAAGCCAGTGAAACCAACTCTTCCAGCGAAGCCAACAAAACCAGCTAAGCCAGGCAAGGCTGAGAAAACAGAGAAGGCTCCACAGAGCGGCAACTAACTCAAGCAAAATTCCGACTTTCCGGGGGTGGATCGGCTCTTCCACGCATAGAGAGATCATCGATTTCTCAGGTGCGGGGGAGAGCCGATACTCTTTTCCCCTAGCAATCGACTACTTGGTTCACCTGACCGAAAGGTGCAGGACCCAAGTCGAACAGAGGAAAAACAATGAAGCCAGAGATCCATCCAGAATATAAAGAGACCCAAGTAACTTGTGGTTGCGGTGAAAAGTTTGTTACCCGCTCAACAGTTGCAAGCGGTTCAATCTATGTTGAAGTTTGTTCAGTCTGCCACCCGTTCTACACCGGTAAGCAGCGCATCCTCGATACTGGTGGACGCGTAGCTAAGTTCGAAGAGCGTTTCGGTAAGAAGTCCGCTAACTAGCTTTCTACTAAGACCGCCCCGCTGGCCATTGTGGCTTGCGGAGCGGTCTTTTTATTTATCGTTCCACCAGAATTTTCTCTGCCAATGTTCAACAGTGAAGGGAGTCAGTAATGAGTAGTGATCGCTTTGCATCGGCACATGAAATGGTCCGCGAATATCAAGAACTTGAACTACTTATGGCTGATCCTTCGATCCATGAAGATCAAGGTAAGGCTCGCCAACTCGGCCGTCGCTATGCCCAACTTGGGCCAGTCGTTGCAGGATTTAATCAATGGAAATCCGCAGCTGATGATCTGGAAGCTGCCAAGGAGATGGCGCTAGAAGATCCTGAATTCGCATCTGAAATTCCAGCACTAGAAGAGACAGTAGAGCGCACTGCAACCCGACTGGAAGAACTCTTACTTCCTCGCGATCCTAATGATGATCGCGACGTGATTATTGAGGTAAAGGCTGGTGCAGGTGGAGATGAATCGGCTCTCTTTGCTGGTGACCTTGTGCGCATGTATCAGCGTTATGCCGAAAAGCGCGGTTGGAAAATTGAAATTATTGACGTCACAGAATCTGATCTTGGCGGATATAAAGATATTTCGATGGCAGTTAAGTCAAAGGGAACTCCAGAGCCAGGCACAACTCCTTATGCGCGTTTGAAATTTGAGGGCGGAGTGCATCGTGTGCAGCGTGTGCCAGAAACTGAAAGCCAGGGGCGCATTCACACATCTGCCGCTGGTGTTCTTGTGCTTCCAGAAGCAGAAGAAGTAGATGTTGAACTCGATATGAATGATGTGCGTGTAGATGTTTATCGTTCTTCAGGTCCTGGTGGTCAATCTGTCAATACAACGGACTCTGCAGTTCGCCTTACCCACGTTCCAACCGGCATCGTTGTTTCTTGTCAGAACGAGAAGTCCCAGCTGCAAAATAAAGAATCAGCGCTCCGTATTCTGCGTGCTCGCCTCCTGGCAGATGCGCAGGAGAAGGCCGAAGCTGCAGCGATGGCAGAGCGCAAGAGCCAGGTGCGTACAGTTGACCGATCTGAACGCATTCGCACATATAACTTTCCAGAGAACCGCTTGAGCGATCATCGTGTCAATTACAAATCAAACAATTTAGATTCAGTTCTTAATGGAGAGCTCGATGATGTAATCCAAGCTCTCCTTGATGCTGATAAAGCTGCAAAGCTTGCATCAACGGAGTAATGGCTAGCACTAATGAACTTTAAAGAATTCTTAGCAGCGGGCAAAGAGCAATTAAGCACTGCAGGAATTGATCCGGTGGATGCCGAACATCTCATGGCATACGTCTTAGGAATCTCGCGTATGGATCTGCATAACCCGATAATTGTCGAAGATCGACTTGCGGGATTTGAAGATCTAACAATCCTAGAAGAAACCTTTTGGAGATTACTTGATGCCCGAGCTGCGCACCAACCCTTGCAGTATCTGACTGGCGTTGCCTACTTTAGATATCTCGATATTCAAGTAGGGCCTGGGGTATTAGTTCCTCGCCCAGAGTCAGAGCTGCTTGTGCAATCGGTATTAGATCATTGCGAAAAGCTTTCAGGAATAATTAGCGTTGTAGATCTTGGCGCAGGTTCTGGCGCACTCGCTCTCGCGATCTCAACTGAAAATCCTCGCACTCGAGTCATCGCAGTTGAAAAAGATTCTGCAGCCATTGAATGGTTAAAGAAAAATGTTTCTCAGATCAACGAACAGGTGCGGATAGTAGAAAGTGATGTTGTTGACGCGCTCGAAGGCGTCACATGCGATGTAGTCATTGCTAATCCTCCTTATGTTCCAGATAGCCAAGAACTACCCCGTGATGTTGCAGACCATGAGCCTGCTGTTGCACTCTTTGGCGGACCGACTGGACTTGATATCCCTGGACGTTTTATTGATACCGCGGCGCGATTGCTTAAATCTGGCGGATTCTTTGCACTCGAACATACTGAAGACCAAGGTCCTGCACTGAAGGACTTACTGTCTGAGAACTTTGAAGATATTCTCTGCCATCTAGATCTCACAGCTAGACCGCGATATACAACTGCGGTGAGAAAGTAGGAGAACTGTGGCAACACAAGTGGTCTTCGACCCATCAAATCCAGCTGAGCATGTAGGCATTGCCGCAAAATGCATCAGAGACGGCTTTGTCATCGTTACACCACATGAGAATGGTTATGTATTTCTATGTGACGCATTTAGCGAAGATTCAGTGCGCGCGATGCATGTGCTGCGCGGTGATGCACTCGGAGTCGCTGCACAAGTTCTCATTGCGGACCAGATACAGATTGAAGGGATTGCGCGAGATATATCCGAGGATGCTCGTGCGTTAATGAAAGCATTCTGGCCCGGAGCACTCTCACTTACCTTGCGTCCACAACGCGGACTCAACTGGGATTTGGGGGATGCGGGAAAACTTGATTGGGTCAGTGTTCGCATACCGAGCCACGATTTTCTGCAAGCTCTCATTAAAGAGACAGGTCCGCTTGCAGTTTCAAGTGCAGCGATGGCTGGGCACCACCCAATTCTTGCGATCTCACAACTCAACCTCCAAGGCCATGAAGTTGCACTGATTGTTGACGGAGGAGCAATAACTCCGATGCAGAGATCGAGCCAGGTGGAGATTGATCTCACCGAAAGTCGCCTGGTGCGCGAAGGGGCAATCTCACAGAGTGAAATACAGAAAGTCATTCCTGCGCTAGTTACCCCTTAAGGCTAGGCTTGCGGCCATGACCGATACCTTCTATGGCCCAGATTTTGAACTTCTTTCGAAGCAAGATCCAGATATCGCAGCCGTTGTTCTCTCTGAGCTTCATCGCCAACAGACAAATCTGCAACTGATTGCATCAGAGAATTTCACCTCGCGTGCAGTTCTTGCAGCTATGGGATCGACTCTTTCAAATAAGTACGCAGAGGGTTACCCCGGCAAGCGCTACTACGGCGGATGCGAAGAGGTTGATGTTGCAGAGACAATAGCAATCGAACGCGCAAAATCGCTCTTCGGTGCAGAACATGCCAATGTGCAACCTCACTCAGGTGCGAGTGCAAATGTCGCGGTCTATCAAGCATTTACAAAGCCAGGAGACACCGTGCTTGCGATGTCACTTCCACATGGCGGCCATCTCACACACGGCTCAAAAGTGAACTTTTCAGGTAAGTGGTTCAACGTCGTTTCATACGGCGTTCGTCAAGATACTGAATTGATCGACTATGACGAACTCAGAGATAGCGCGATTGCCAATAAACCAAAGATGATCTGTAGCGGTGCTACCGCCTACCCGTCCTTGATCGACTTTGAAAAAGTTCGCGCAATCTGCGATGAGGTCGGTGCGATTATGTGGGTCGATGCTGCTCACTTCATTGGTCTAGTTGCAGGAAAAGCGATCCCATCGCCTGTTCCTTATGCGGATGTTGTCTCATTCACAACGCACAAGGTTCTTCGTGGACCACGCGGTGGAATGATTCTTACCAAGGCAGAACATGCTGCAGCTATTGATAAGGCGGTCTTCCCAGGAATGCAGGGTGGACCAATCATGTCGGCCGTTGCTGGAAAAGCTGTCGCGCTCGCAGAGTGCGCAACAACTTCCTATCAAGAGTATGCAAAAGATGTAATCGTTAATGCCCAAGCTCTCGCTGCTGCCCTCGAAGGAGAAGGAATGCGCGCAGTTTCTGGCGGAACGCAGACTCATTTAGCTCTGATCGATATTCGCGCAACAGGTGTCAATGGCAAGGTTGCAGATGAACGTTGCGGTGCTGCGGGAATTGTCCTGAACAAGAACTCGATCCCATTCGATCCAGAAGCTCCATCAGTAACAAGTGGTATTCGCGTGGGAACTCCAGCAACCACAACTCAGGGAATGGGTGTGGATCAGATGAAAGTCATCGCATCCCTGATCTCGCGTGCTATCAAAACTGATGATGCGCAAGCACACGCTGCGATCAAGGCAGAAGTTCATGCACTCACTGCACAATTTCCAATCTATCAAGCATAAGTTGCGATAGACCACAGGTAATCGGTAACAGGAGAATTAGATGCGCGAGTACCTACTTACACTCTTGCTGGCTGCGGCCCTTTGTTATGTTGTCACTCCTCTGGTGCGAACATGGGCGGTTCGCTTCGGCGCAGTCGCAGAGATTCGCACGCGCGATGTACATACAACTCCCACGCCACGTTGGGGTGGACTTGCAATGTGGATCTCCATGAGCATCACATTTGCAATCGCCCACAATTTAGAACTTGTTGGAAAATCGTTCGGACGCGAAACACAGGGCATATTCCTTGCCGGAACGTTCTTAGTTGCACTTGGGATGCTCGATGATCGTTTCGAACTAGATGCACTCACAAAACTTGCAGGGCAAGCACTCGCCGCTGGAATTCTTCTTCTCTTCGGAATTCAGATTCTTTGGCTGCCAATTAATGGAGTAATCACTCTTCCTCCAAGTGTTGGTCAACTCGTCACAGTCTTGATCGTTCTTGTAACAATTAATGCAGTGAATTTCATCGATGGCCTCGACGGGCTAGCTGCCGGAATCGTTGCAATCTCTGGCTTGGCCTTCTTTGCCTTCGCTTACCTATTAGCCGTTGTCTATGGATTTAGCCGTGCAGGTGCGCCATCACTGATCACAGCAATACTTGTCGGTGTCTGTATCGGATTCTTAGCCCACAACACACACCCTGCAGCAATCTTTATGGGCGACTCTGGATCGATGTTCTTAGGGTTAATGTTGGCAGCATCTGCAATTACCTTGACGGGGCAAGTGGATCCCAATGCAATCTCTGCTGAAAAACTTGGACCAGCCACGTTGCCGCTGCTTCTACCATTTGCCGTTCTTGCAATTCCGTTAGCGGATCTCATCCTTGCTATCGTGCGAAGAATTAAGGCTGGCAAATCTCCCTTTGCTTCAGATAAAGAACACTTACATCACAGGATTATGCGCGCAGGTAATACTCAACAGCGCACCGCATTCATTATGTATCTATGGACGGCAACAATTGCCTTCCCAGTTACAGTATTAGCATTTGCACCCACGTGGGTGGCTGGTCTTGTTGCAGCGACTTTACTGATCGTGACGGTAATTTTCTCTCGCGGAAAATCAAAGATGTATCAAGAGAGCAAACCAGAATCGGAAGGCGCGCATGTCGAATAAAGATTCAGAGCAAGCCACAAGTGAGAGCGCAATGCTCAAAGGCGCGCTACTTCCCACCGTTATTGTCGGCGCTGCATGCATCGCGCTCTTCTCAGTACTTAAAGGACTCCACGGTTTCTATGGCGCACTCGTTGCACAAGTTGTTGTCGTGATCTTCTTCTTGGTACATCTCCTGATTTCAAAGCTTTCACGAAATTTGGATCCGATGGCCACCATGGCACTTGCGATGTTCTCTTACTTCGCTAAGGTCATGGTGATGGGCGCTTTCCTGTTGGTGCTCACCAAATTCACCTCTCGGGATGTCATCGATCGCACCTCCTTCGGAGTCACCGCAATTGTGCTCACCGCAGCGTGGCTAGGCGGGGAGATCAAGAGTTATCTATCCCTTAAAATTCATCTACCATTGCCGCCGAAGCCCTAGTCCGCCATGATTACGATCGTTCTAGAGTTCCCCCAACAAGGAGTTATATAGATGAGCAATAACCGCGAAGAGAATGCCCTCTGGTCGATCTTTGGATACCTCATCTCTGGACTTCTTTTCTGGGGCGGGGCTGGCTGGGCCGCCGATCGCTGGCTAGGCACGACCTACCTCACGCTCGTAGGCCTCTTGGTCGGTGCCGGTGGAGCGATCTACCTTGTCTGGTTGAGGTTCGGGCGAGAGTAAGCAACTTCTCACCTTTTGGATTTCACACCCGAGAGATTTCCCCATAAGGTTGCCCTGCTTGTCACCTTCCCCGGTATTTACGGTATCCCTGCTATCACATAGGAGTTTGTGTGCTCGCGTTAGTTCTTTCCGCCGCCGAAGACGATGGATTCGTCCCGCCAGGCACCAAGGACTTCGACCTTCCTCCAATTATTGAAGGCGTTGAGTGGTTTACCAAGCCAGTACTTCTTGTCATGGTTTCAGTTGTTCTTATCTCAGTATTTTTCATTCTCTCAGCGCGTAAAGCAGCTGTAGTCCCGAGCAAATTCCAATTTGCGGGCGAGAGCATCTACGGATTTGTGCGTAATGACCTAGCTAAAGACATCATCGGTCACGAATTCATGCGCTTTGTTCCATATCTCTTCACACTCTTTGTATTTATCTTGACCAACAATATTTTCGGAATTGTGCCATTCCTCCAATTCCCGACGATGTCACACGTCGCATTCCCATATGTGCTCGCGTGTTTCTCATTCTTCGTCTTCCACTATGTCGGTGTTCGAAAGCACGGTCTTGGTAAGTACCTCAAGGACATCGCATTTATGCCAGGTGTGCCGAAGCCGGTCTACATTCTTCTTACACCTATTGAGATTGCAACATTCTTCCTTGTGCGTCCATTGACGCTCTCACTTCGTCTCTTTGCAAATATGTTTGCCGGCCACTTGCTTCTCTTAGTCTTTATCTTGGGTGGCGAGTACATGCTCAATGATTCTCTATTAATTATGAAGCTCTTCGCCCCATTCTCATTCCTGTTCGGTATTGCCCTTACATTCTTTGAATTTATGGTGCAGTGCCTACAGGCGTACATCTTCACCCTTTTGACCGCTCTCTATATCGCCGGCGCACTCGCCGACGAGCATTAAGACGGCCAAGTAGTTCAGCACAACAAACCGCACCACCTAACGAAAGGTAAGAAAACATGGAAGGCACACTCAACCTGGTTGGTTTTGGCCTCTCAGCAATTGGTC
>Ga0208596_1000264_pt1 | contig 17496 bp, 17 predicted proteins | sample LakMenEpi12Jul11_FD_150686 | JGI IMG/M metagenome (GOLD analysis project Ga0208596, IMG submission 150686) | Freshwater microbial communities from Lake Mendota, WI - 12JUL2011 deep hole epilimnion (SPAdes) | ecosystem: Environmental > Aquatic > Freshwater > Lake > Epilimnion/Euphotic zone ...
TGCTTCGACAATGGGCAACGGTAAGACTGTTCAATCTGTTGTAGATGAGGCAAATGCAACGTTAGGTGAAAAAATTGAAGTTCGCCGCATTGCAGTGATAAAGAATTCTCCAGTTGGAATCTATTTACACCGCACTAGTCCAGATCTTCCACCACAGGTTGGTGTTTTGGTCGAGCTAGTAAAAGATGCAGCCGATGTTGGAAAAGACATCGCACAACACATCGCAGCATTTGCTCCGCAGTTTGTTAACCGCGAGCAAGTACCAGCCGATTTGATCGAAAACGAACGCCGTATCGCAGAAGAAACTGCACGTGAAGAGGGCAAGCCTGAGGCTGCTCTTTCCAAGATCATCGAAGGTCGCGTGGCAGGTTTTGTTAAGGATGTCTCCTTAATTGAACAAGCTTTCGCAAAGGATGCAAAGAAGACCGTTAAGCAAATCCTCGATGAGGCTGGAACTGCCGTCAAGGCTTTCCATCGCTTCCGCGTGGGTCAATAAGGTTTGGGTCTAATCACTTAGACTTACAACCACAGCCAGTAATTAAAAGTTAAGGAGCACTCATGCCCGGTACAAGAGGAACGTATCGCAGAGTGCTCCTTAAACTTTCTGGAGAAGTTTTTGGTGGAGAAAAAGGCATTGGTGTTGATCCCGATGTTGTACAGGACATTGCAAAACAAATCGCAGAAGTAGCGCGCACCGGTGTGCAAGTTGCCATTGTTGTCGGTGGCGGTAACTACTTCCGTGGAGCTGAGCTATCTCAGCGCGGAATGGATCGCTCTCGCGCTGACTACATGGGAATGCTCGGAACAGTAATGAACTGTCTTGCATTACAGGATTTCTTGGAAAAAGAGGGCGTTGCAACTCGCGTTCAAACTGCAATAACAATGGGGCAAGTTGCCGAACCATACATTCCACTTCGAGCAATCAGACATTTAGAAAAAGGTCGCGTTGTAATTTTTGGCGCAGGTGCAGGAATGCCGTTCTTTACAACAGATACAGTTTCGGCTCAACGAGCATTAGAAATAGGCGCTGAGGCTCTATTGCTGGCAAAAAGTGGTGTCGATGGTGTCTACAGCGCAGATCCAAAGAAGGATCCAAAGGCGACAAAATTTGAATCGATCTCTTACGATGAAGTTTTATCTAAATCTTTAGCCGTTGCAGATGCCGCAGCTTTTGCTCTGTGCCGAGAGAACAAACTACCTATCGTCATCTTTGATTTGATGAAAAATGGCAATATCGGCCGTGCGGTGCGCGGTGAAACTATAGGTACTCTGGTCGCATAAGCGGTTCAGAATTAGAGGAGCAAAGACAATGGCAGATGTAGCAAGTGCGCTGGCAGATGCACAGACAAAAATGAACAAAGCGGTCGAAGTTGCAAAAGATGATTTTGCATCGATCCGAACTGGTCGCGCACATCCATCCCTATTTAATAAAGTAATGGTCGACTACTACGGTACATACACAGCCTTGTCTCAACTAGCATCGATTCAAGTTCCAGAGGCACGCATGGCGATAATTGCACCCTTTGATAAGGGCGCAATGGCTGCAATCGAAAACGCTATTCGTGGTTCTGACCTTGGTGTAAATCCTGGCAACGATGGCGTAGTTATCCGAGTAAATTTCCCACAACTAACTGAAGAGCGCCGCAAGGAGTTCATCAAAGTTGTTAAAACGAAGGCAGAAGATGCCAAGATTTCAATGCGAAACATTCGCCGTACAGCCAAAGAAGCCATGGAGAAGTTAGAAAAAGACGGCGACATTGGTAAAGATGATTTAGCACGTGGTGAAAAAGAGTTAGAAAAAGTCACATCTGATCACGTTGCAAAGATAGATGAGATGCTCAAGCACAAGGAGGTTGAACTCCTCGAAGTTTAAGGAGTTTGTGCTCATGTCAGATCTTCATGCAATAAACGAGGCAATCAACAAAAAGGCTGGGCGAAAACTACTGCCCTCTATTGCCGTTGGTCTTTCTCTTATTGCTTTGGTCTGGTTTGCACTTTCATATGAGCGTGTTGTTTTCGCAGCAGTTGTAGCAGTTGCAGTCGTTTTAGGTGCACGCGAAATTACACGTGCATTTGCCGCTCGAGCAATAACTGTCTCATTTAATGGATTAGTTCTAGCTTCTATTGCATTGTCTTACGCCGCATGGAACGGTGGATCCGGCGGACTTGCAGTTGCAACTGCAATTGCATTGCCCTTACTTCTTATTCGTGCCTTACTTCAAGGACCAGAGGGTTTTGTTGCAAAAGCTACTGCAACCGTTTTCGCACTTCTTTATCTTCCATTTTTAGCAGGTTTCTTAATCTTGCTTGCTCGACCAGATAATGGTTTTCAACAAGTAATGACATTTATGGTTCTTGTGGGTTGCAACGATACTTTTGGATACATTGTTGGAGTCCTTTTTGGTAAACATCCACTTGTACCGAAGATATCACCGAAGAAAACCTGGGAAGGTTTAATTGGGTCAATAATCTTCACAGTTGCCGGTGGGTCATTAGCTTTTTACTACATCTTGGATATGCAGTGGTGGTTAGGAATAATCGTTGGCTTAATGATTGTTTTTACGGCAACCTGCGGTGACTTGATTGAAAGTGCGATGAAGCGTGATCTAAGCCTTAAAGACATGGGGACATTGCTACCTGGTCATGGGGGAATGCTAGATCGACTTGATTCAGTAGTTTTATCGGCTCCTGCAATGTGGCTGGCGTTAGAGCTAGTCAGAGATTTTCTATGAGTAGCAAAGTTCCAGAGATTAACCTTGTTTTTGATGAGCCAGCTCAGCGCAAAAAAGCTCCAAAACATCTAGCTGATTTTGCACCCAGTGAACGAAAAGCATTCGCCGAAGAGCTAGGTTTTCCTGGATATCGCGCCAGCCAAGTTGCCACACATTATTTTTCACATCTATCTAATGACCCGCAGCAGTGGAGTGATATTCCCGCAGAATCACGTCAAAGTATTTCCGATGCTCTTACACCTCAACTCATTGAACTAGTTACATCGCGTACTACCGATAGCGGAATGACTCGAAAAGATCTATGGAAACTCCACGATGGTGTTTTAGTAGAGAGTGTTTTGATGCGCTATAGCGATCGTGTCACTGTCTGCATCTCATCTCAAGCAGGATGTGGAATGAACTGCCCATTTTGTGCAACAGGCCAGGCCGGTTTAACACGTAATTTATCGGCAGGAGAAATCACAGAGCAGATTGTTGCCGCCGCGCGAGCATGTGCAAATGGTGAACTTCCTGGCGGGCCAACTAGATTGTCCAATATTGTCTTTATGGGAATGGGTGAACCACTGGCAAATTACAACGCAGTGATACGAACTGTGCGAAATATTACCGATCCCAATCCTGATGGTTTAGGAATTAGCGCACGATCTGTGACTGTTTCAACTGTCGGTCTTGTAAATGGAATAGAAAAACTGACCGAAGAAGGAGTTTCAGTCACATTGGCCGTCTCGTTACACACACCAGATGATGAACTTCGTGACACGTTGGTACCAATTAACAATCGATTCAACATTCGTGAAGTTTTGGCTGCCGCAGATCTATATGAAAAGAAAACAGGTCGCCGTTATTCAATTGAATATGCCCTAATACGAGACATCAATGACCAATCCTGGCGCGCCGATCTTTTAGGTCGTCTACTAAAAAATAGAAATGCCCACGTTAATTTGATTCCACTCAATCCCACACCAGGTTCAAAGTGGACAGCATCTCGCCGTGAAGATGAGGCCGAGTTTGTTCGCATTCTTGAAAGCTACGGCGTGCCTGTAACTGTTCGAGATACACGAGGCCGCGAGATTGATGGTGCCTGCGGTCAGTTAGCCGCAGCCGAAAAGGGCTCCTCTACTAATTAATTCCGCAGATTTATCTCCCAGCAGTTTTTACATCACGGTGATAGTTGCAAAGATAGGTAAGCATCCCTAGTGAGATTGGGCCTGAATTGCTAGGCTCGCCCCATGAAAAAGCTCAATAACTTCATTAATGGTAAATCTGTAGAGTCAAAATCTGGAGAGTCGACAACTCTGATTAATCCTGCAACAGGTGCGGCTTTTGCTACAGCCCCTAAGTCAAATGCAGCAGATGTAGAGGCAGCATTTAAAGCAGCCGATGGTGCTTTTGCTCATTGGCGTGATTCCACACCTTCTACTCGCCAACGCGCATTACTAAAGATTGCAGATGCTATCGAAGATCGCGCAGGAGAGATCATCGCAATTGAAGTTGAAAACACGGGCAAACCAATTTCTCTGACAACAACTGAAGAAGTTCCACCAATGGTGGATCAGATTCGTTTTTTTGCAGGGGCGGCAAGAAATCTTGAAGGTAAATCAGCTGGTGAGTACATGCCAGGTATGACTTCTATGATTCGCCGCGAACCAGTTGGAGTTATTGGTCAGGTCACTCCTTGGAACTATCCAATGATGATGGCTGTGTGGAAATGGGCACCAGCGATTGCGGCTGGAAACACAGTTGTCTTAAAACCAAGTGATACAACACCTGCCTCAACTGTTTGGATGGCTAATTTAATGTCAGAGTTTTTGCCAGCAGGAGTGTTTAATGTTATTTGTGGAGAGCGCGAAACCGGCGCAGCCCTTGTAAATCACAAACGCCCTGACATGGTTTCAATTACTGGCTCTGTTGGTGCTGGAATACAAGTTGCAGAATCTGCAGCAAAACAGGTAAAGCGTGTACACCTTGAATTGGGTGGAAAAGCACCTGTAGTTGTCTTTGCCGATGCAGATTTAGCAGCAGCAGCCGAGGCAATTGCAGTTGCGGGCTACTTCAATTCAGGTCAGGACTGCACTGCAGCAACTCGCGTAATTGTTCAAGAATCTGTCTATGACCAATTTGTGCATCTGCTCACCGAACAAGCTAAAGCAGTAGTACTAGGAGCACCATCTGATACCGATGTATTTCTTGGACCAGTAAATAACGCCAATCAATTAGCAAGAGTCAGCGATCTTGTATCTAGAACCCCATCACATGCAAAGATCATGACAGGGGGTTCGGCAATTGATCGCCCCGGCTATTTCTTCCCAGCCACAGTTATTGCAGACCTGCGCCAAGATGACGAACTTATTCAGAAGGAGATTTTTGGTCCTGTCATAACAGTTCAGAAATTTACCGATGAGACCCAGGCAGTTTCGATGGCCAATGGCGTGGATTACGGCCTTGCCTCTAGTGTTTGGACAACCAATCACGGTGTCGCCATGAGAATGGCCAAGGCCTTTGACTTTGGATGCGTCTGGATTAACACCCACATTCCAATCGTTGCCGAAATGCCACATGGAGGCTTCAAACGCTCGGGATACGGCAAAGATCTCTCAGCCTATGGATTTGAAGATTACACGCGAATTAAGCATGTAATGAGTAATCTTGGGGCGTAGTATTTGCCCCGATTCACCAACGACCACCCAACCACTACCCACAGAAAGTTCGAGGCTTGATAACTCGACCACTTGCTTGTGCTTAACCCTTAAGGAGTAAATCAGTATGTCAAAAGAAAGTTCACTCTCACCAGAAGCTAAATCAGTTTTAGGTGCAATGGTTTCTCGCCGTACAGTATTAGCCGGCGCAGGAGGATTAGGTGCAGTAGGTCTTCTTGCTGCATGTGGAGGCGGATCTGATTCTGCCGACAGTTCAGGAACGGTTCGCTGGGGCAACTGGCCTTTGTACTTAGATTATGACGATGAGACTCAGAAGTACCCAACGTTAGATAAGTTCACTGCAGAGACAGGAATTGCTGCAAAGTACTTTGAAGACTACAACGATAACGATGAGTTTTATGGAAAAGTTCAGGCACAACTTAAATTAGGCGAAGACATCGGTTACGACGTTGTAACACCAACAGACTGGATGGCAGCTCGCTGGATTCGTCTTGGTTACACACAAAAATTTGATACGGCAAATATCCCAAATAAAGTAAATATTCTTGATTCTCTTGCATCACCTTCTTTTGATCCAAACCGTGAACAGTCATTAACTTGGCAGGGCATCATGTCAGGATTTGGCTGGAATACGGAGAAGAATCCAAAGGGAATTCGCACAATCGATGACCTCTTTGCACCGCAAAACAAAGGAAAGATCGTAGTTCTTTCAGAGATGCGTGACACGATCGGAATCATTCTGCGCTCGCAAGGTGTTAATCTTCAAACAGTTACTGAAGATCAATTCATGAATGCAGTTGACTTTATGGCCAAGAAGATTAGCGATGGTTGGATTCGCGGAGTTAAGGGCAATGAATACGCAGTTGACCTAACCTCTGGTGATGCAACTGCTGTTATCGGCTGGTCTGGTGACATGTTTATTCTTGCTGCAGAAAATGAAGGCAAGTTTGATTTCGCTATTCCTGACTCAGGCGGAACTATCTCAGGTGATAACTTGATGATTCCTTCAACTGCATCTGCAGAAGGTAAGGCAAACGCAGAGAAGCTAATCAACTTCTATTACGATCCTGTAATTGCTGCAGAAGTTGCTGCTTACGTAAACTACGTATGTCCAGTTAAGGGTGCGCAAGAAGAGATGGAAAAGATTGCTCCAGATCTAGCAAGCAGCCCATACATTTTCCCTGATGCTGCAACTTCAAAGAAGCTCAGCGTATTCCGCTCACTTACTCCAGCTGAAGAGACAACTTGGAGCGAGGCTTTCCAGAAGGCCGCCGGCAACTAGTGGTTGATGTTTCCTCTGCAACGCGTGGAGATTTACGTCTTACGCGAATCACAAAGAGTTATGGTGATTTCACTGCAGTTGATGATCTTTCATTAACGATCCCTGAAGGTTCATTTTTTGCATTACTTGGACCTTCAGGGTGCGGTAAAACAACCACACTCCGAATGATTGCAGGGTTAGAAGAGCCAACAGTTGGCAGTATTCATTTGGGTACAACTGATATCACCACAAAGCGTCCTTATCAGCGCCCAATCAATACTGTTTTTCAAAACTATGCGCTCTTTCCACATTTAACTATCTTTGAAAATATTGCATTTGGTCTTCGTCGTAGAGGAGTTAAAAATGTTGATGCAGATGTCAACAAAGTTCTAGATCTAGTTGAGCTTCCCCATCTTGCACAGCGCAAACCAACTCAACTTTCCGGTGGACAGCAACAGCGAATTGCTTTGGCTAGAGCCATCGTCAATCGCCCTGCTTTGCTGCTACTAGATGAGCCATTGGGTGCACTTGATCTTAAATTGCGTCGTCAGATGCAGATTGAGCTGAAGTGGATTCAACGTGAAGTTGGGCTAACTTTCGTTCACGTTACACACGATCAAGAAGAGGCTATGACAATGGCTGACACGATCGCGGTAATGAATGAAGGCGGAATTGAACAGATGGGATCACCGGCTGATCTCTATGACAATCCAAAGACTGCATTTGTTGCTAACTTTTTAGGACAATCAAACTTAATTAAAGGTCGTATCGAAGGCACAGATGGAGACAACTTAGTTGTTGATCTCTATGGACAAAAAATCTCGATGCCAAAGAGTAGAAGTCACGCAGTAGATAGTTCAATCTACGCTGGTATCCGTCCGGAGAAGTTTCGTATCTCATTGGTTGGCACACCAACACGTGGCAACGTTCTCACTGGTGGCCACATTGAAGAAGTTTCATATATCGGTGTATCAACTCAGTACCAAGTGGCTATGCCATGGGGCCAGGAGTTAATGGTCTTTGAACAAAATGATGATGGCGTTCCACCTTTTGATAAGGGTGATCAAGTACTAATTTGTTGGGAACCAAATTTCACGTTTGCACTTCGTGGTGATGAGGATGTTGAAGCAGGTACAGAAGTTGCACCTGATGATCTAGATGAAGATGAGTAGCATTTTGTCAAAGGTAAAGCTGCCTTATCTGCTTTTGTTGCCAGGGTTTCTTTTTCTCTTTACTTTTTTTATCCTTCCAATTCTCAATCTTGCACAAACCTCTACACAGACTCCTATTGCTGGGGGAGATACTGGTGAATATGAGCAGACACTTCGCTTTGCTAACTATATTGATGCGTTCATAGAAAATAGAGAGCAGTTTGCACGTTCATTTATTTTTGCAATTTGTGCCACTTTGTTAGCTCTTGCGATTGCTTATCCTTTGGCCTATGCAATCGCCTTTAAAGCGGGCAGGTTTAAAAACATTCTTTTGGTGCTACTCATTGCGCCGTTTTTCACATCATTTCTATTGCGCACAGTGGCTTGGAAACAGATCCTTGGTGAAGAGGGTTTTGTTGTCCCGCCTCTTCGAACGTTTGGGATCATTGGTGAAAACACGACCTTAACGTCTACATCTTTTGCTGTCGTCATTGGTATGACCTACAACTTTTTACCTTTTATGACCTTGCCACTCTACGCATCACTTGAGCGGATAGATCCACGAACAATGGAGGCATCAGGAGATCTCTATGCAAATGGAATCACAACCTTTAGAAGAGTGACTTTGCCTCTGTCTATGCCAGGGGTTGTTGCGGGAACTTTATTGACATTTATTCCTGCAGCTGGAGATTACGTAAATGCTGCAATTTTGGGTAATCCGAATTCAAAAATGCTAGGAAATGTCATTGAATCTCGATACTTCAGAATTGTTGATTATCCAACGGCAGCTGCATTGTCCTTTACTTTGATGGCAGCGATTTTGATCCTAGTTACTTTGTATATTCGTAAAGCGGGAACGGAGGAACTTGTATGACAAAAGTTAAAGATGCAACGATTCCTACGATTCCAGTTCAGGCCCGCCTATCACGCTGGTTTGGTAGAAACTTAATACGCATTTATGCCTTTTTTGGATTTACATATTTGTTCATTCCAGTTGCCTACACATTTGCCTTTTCATTCAACGATTCAGGTAAAAGCAATTTAATCTGGAAAGGCTTTACTTTAAAAAATTGGCAAAATCCTTGCGGTGCTCCTGAGATTTGTACAGCGCTGGGTAATTCGATCAAGATTGGTCTTATAGCTACGATTTTTTCAACAATACTCGGGACAATGATCGCCTTTGCAATTGGTCGATATGCATTTAAGGGTAGATCAACATCTAACTTACTTATCTTTTTACCTATGGCAACACCTGAGATTGTTTTAGGAGCATCACTGCTTTCTCTCTTTTTAGTCTTTCAGATTAACCCAGGATTTTGGCCTACTGTTATTGCACACGTGGTCTTCTGTGTCTCTTTTGTAGTAGTGACAGTTAAAGCAAGAATTGCATCCCTTGATCCTCGATTAGAACAAGCAGCTATGGATCTATATGCAAATGAGTTCCAGACATTTCGCCGAGTAACTTTGCCTCTTGTTGCACCTGGTATTGCAGCAGCAGCCCTTCTTGCCTTTAGTTTGTCTTTTGATGACTTTATTATTACTAACTTTAACTCTGGAACATTGACGACCTTTCCTAAGTTTGTTTACGTATCGGCTGCACGTGGTATTCCTGCGCAGGCAAATGTCATTGGTTCTGCGATGTTTTTCTTGGCACTTGCCATCGTTATCGCAGGTCAGTTGATTAGCAAAAAGACAAAAGTTACTAAATGACCAATCACGGAAACATGTATGGCCCCAACTTTACATTTTTAGGAATTCCATCTTGTGACTTAGATGATCCAAAAACCTATGCTGGCGCGGATGTAATTATTCTTGGTGCGCCAATTGATAGTGGAACATCTCATCGGTCAGGTGCCAAATTTGGACCGCAGGCAATTCGTGGGGGAGATTACCTACCTCATGATGGTTCACGCCCTCATCTTGCACTTCGAACCGATGGTCTTAAAGATCTCAAGGTTTTTGATGCTGGAGATTTAATGATGCCAGGTTCGGATTTAACTGGGTCCTTAGCTATTTTGGCTGCGGCCACAGAAAAAATTTCACGTGCGGGAATAATTCCCGTTGTTCTTGGAGGCGATCACTCAATCGCATCTGCCGATGTTGCAGGAATTGCTGCGCACAGAGGTTTAGGCAAGATCTCAATGATTCACTTTGATGCTCACGCCGACACAGGGGAGGATCAATTTGGCGCACTCGTTGGCCACGGAACTCCGATGCGTAATTTGATTAACAATGGATTTGTTCGTGGAGATCGATTCTTACAGTTGGGTCTTCGTGGTTATTGGCCTGAGGATGCAGTTCTCAATTGGATGCGCGATCAAGGTATGCGCTCATATGAGATGACAGAGATTGCACATCGTGGATTAAATACAGTCTTGGATGAATCTTTTGCAACACTGATTGATGGTTGTGACGGTGTGTTTTTATCTGTTGATATTGATGTTGTTGATCCCGGTATGGCTCCAGGAACAGGCACTCCAGAACCTGGTGGAATGACAAGTCGCGAATTACTTGAGGCAGTGCGCAGAATCTGTCTTGAACTACCGATCGTTGGAATAGATGTTGTGGAAGTTTGTCCGCCATTTGATAATGCAGATATCACGGCTATCTTGGCTAATCGCGTTGTTTTAGAGGCTTTGAGTGCAATTGCAAAACGAGGCAAAGGGAGCCCCTATTCGCCTACTCAGAATCTTCTCGACCGATAAACTGAGTTCATTAAGGTGTCAGGGGTATGGTCCATTATCCTAGGCAACTACTTACGTTAGGTTAATAATGCAATTTCTTGGAATTATCGCTTTTATAGTTGCGCTCTTGGTTTCAGTAATGATCCACGAATTTGGTCACTACATAACCGCAAAACGTTTTGGTATGCGAATTTCTGAGTTTTTTGTTGGGTTTGGAAAAAGACTCTGGTCAACACAGCGTGGTGAAACAGAGTTTGGAATAAAGCTCATTCCAGCAGGTGGCTACTGCAAGATTGAAGGAATGGCACCTAATGATCAGATGTTGCCAGGTGAAGAAGATCGTGCCTTTTACAAGGCAAGTTCTGGACGCAAATTAATTGTTCTTGGCGCGGGATCGTTTCTCCATTTTGTTCTGGGATTCTTACTCTTGTTCACGCTTTTTGTAGGCGTTGGCACAAATCAAGTTCTTCCTGTTATCGGTGAGGTCGTTAAGGGCTCTGCTGCTGCGACATCAGGTATTCAAGTTGGAGATGAAGTTGTATCTATCAATGGAGTTAAAGTCACCGAATGGTACAAAGATGTTGAAGTCATTCGAAATTCAGAAGGTAAAGAGGTCGTTCTTACCATTGATAGAGATGGCCAAATCATTACGGTTAGAACTGCTCCCCGTTTAACTGATATCGACGGTGAAAAAAGATATCTGTTGGGAATTGTTAATGAAGTTGGAGTAAAACGTTATGGATTTTTATCCTCCATTAGTAACTCTGCAAATGTCACTCAGAGCTTCCTAACCGAGAGCGTAAAATCACTATTAAGCCTGCCTTCAAAAATTCCGGCGCTGTGGGGTCAAACTGTTCGAGGCGAAGAGCGTGATGCAAACGGATTAGTTGGAGTTGTTGGAGTTGCACGAGTATCTGGTGAAGCTGTTGGAAGTGATCAACTCACTGTTCAAGAGCGCTTATCAACTTTCCTATTGATTATTGCAAGTTTAAATATATTTATTGGAATCTTTAATCTGCTTCCAATTCTTCCTTTAGATGGTGGACATATGGCCGTTGCTATAGCCGATGAAATACGTGCACTCTTTGCAAGAATGCGCAGTCGACCTCGTCCTGCAGCAATTGATGTGACAGTTCTAACCCCTATTACCATGGTGGTTTTTGTCATACTTGCCTCATTAACGTTGCTACTACTTGTGGCAGATGTGATCAATCCTGTGGTTCTCAACCTGTAATGTGAGCGAATTTTCCAAAGTTAGTGCAGAATAAAGACATGGTTGATCTCGGAATTCCCAGTGCGCCACCGGCAACCCTGCACCCTCGCCGAAAAACAAAGCAACTCAAAGTTGGCTCTGTTGGCGTCGGAAGTGATCACCCAGTTTCCGTGCAGTCAATGTGTACAACATTGACCTCAGATGTAAACGCCACTTTGCAACAGATCGCCGAACTTACTGCCTCTGGATGCCAGATTGTTCGTGTTGCTGTTCCCAGTCAAGATGACGCCGATGCGTTAGCTCAGATTGCAAAGAAGTCTCAGATACCGGTGATCGCTGACATTCATTTTCAGCCGAAGTACATATTTGCAGCTATCGATGCAGGCTGTGCGGCAGTTCGTGTTAATCCCGGCAACATTAAACAGTTTGATGACAAAGTTAAAGAGGTTGCTAAGGCAGCCGGAGATGCTGGAATTCCAATTCGAATTGGAGTTAATGCTGGCTCCCTTGATCCACGTTTACTTGCAAAGTATGGAAAGGCAACACCAGAGGCACTTGTGGAGTCGGCTCTTTGGGAAGCATCTTTGTTTGAGGAGCATGGTTTTTCAGATATAAAGATTTCAGTCAAGCACCATGATCCAGTGACAATGGTGAGTGCCTATCGTTTACTTGCGGCTCAATGTGATTACCCATTGCACTTAGGTGTGACTGAAGCTGGTCCTATCTTTCAAGGAACAATTAAATCTGCAACTGCTTTTTCAATTTTATTGGCTGAGGGAATCGGTGACACAATTCGTGTTTCACTTTCTGCTCCGCCAGTTGAAGAAATCAAAGTTGGAATGTCTATCCTTGAATCTCTAAATCTGCGTCAACGCAAATTGGAAATTGTTTCCTGTCCATCATGCGGGCGCGCGCAAGTAGATGTTTATACATTGGCAGAAAAAGTGCAGGCAGGATTACAAGGCATGACAGTTCCATTGCGCGTGGCAGTTATGGGCTGTGTTGTTAATGGGCCAGGAGAAGCTCGAGAGGCAGACCTTGGTGTTGCATCTGGAAACGGAAAAGGTCAGATATTTGTTAAAGGCGTTGTAATTAAAACCGTACCCGAGGCGCAAATTGTCGAGGTTCTTATCGAAGAAGCAATGCGACTAGCAGAAGAAATGGAAGCCGCCGGGGTTGCTTCAGGGCAACCTTCAGTTGATGTTCGATAGAGTTCTCACATGTTGAAAATGTCTACGCTTTTTTTGCGTACGCTTCGTGATGATCCAGCTGATGCAGAGGTTGCAAGTCATAAACTCTTAATTCGTGCCGGTTACGTTCGACGAATTGCCGCTGGCATTTATTCATGGCTACCTTTGGGAGTTATCACTCTTCGAAACATTGAGCGAGTAATTCGAGAAGAGATGGACGAGGCTGGTTTTCAAGAAGTGCATTTTCCATCTTTATTGCCTCGCGATGCATATGAAACTACTAATCGTTGGGAAGAATACGGACCTGCACTTTTTAGACTACAAGATCGTAAAGGTGGAGATTATTTGCTAGGTCCTACCCATGAAGAGATGTTCACACTCATGGTTAAAGGCGAGTACTCCTCCTATAAGGATTTACCACTAAGCATTTATCAGATTCAGACAAAATTCCGCGATGAAGCTAGACCACGTAGTGGAATTATCAGAGGTCGAGAATTCGTCATGAAAGATTCTTATTCCTTTGACATTGATGATGAAGGATTAGAGATCTCCTACCAAAATCATCGCAAAGCATATGTAAAGACATTTGATCGACTTGGAATGAAGTACAACATTGTTAAAGCGGTTTCAGGCGCGATGGGTGGTTCTAAATCTGAAGAGTTTTTAGCGCCGTGTCCAACTGGTGAAGATACTTACGTGCTATGTCCCTCATGTGGTTTTGCCGCAAATGTTGAAGCAATGATCACAAAAGTTCCAGCGCAAGATTCTTCAAAAACACCTGCCATGGAAGAGCTGGACACACCTAACACCCCAACAATTGATTCACTGGTGGCCGTTCTCAATGAAAAAATTGGAGGCGGATTTACCGGGGCAGATACATTGAAAAATGTCATGATGATGGCAGATGGCAAAGCGATATCTGTTTTGGTGCCAGGTGATCGTGAAGTAGACGTTAAACGATTGCAAGAAAACTTAAGCGGAGTTCATGAACTTCGCGTATTTGAAGATGCAGATTTTGCAAAGTTCCCATCCTTGGTTAAGGGATACATTGGGCCACAGGATGCAAAAAAATCAGGAATTACAGTTTATGCCGATCCACGGGTTGCTCCAGGAAGTGCGTGGGTAACCGGTGCAAACAAAAAAGATCGTCACACACGAAACGTAGTTAATGGAAGAGATTTCACTCCTGATTCATACGTTGAAGCTGCCGAGGTTCGTGCGGGAGATTCCTGTCCAGAGTGTTCAACTGCTGTGGTAATTGATCGCGCTATTGAGATAGGACATATTTTCCAACTTGGCAGAAAGTATGCCAAAGCACTTGATCTAACAGTTTTAGACAGTAATGGAAAATCTCAAGTTGTCACAATGGGCTCTTATGGAATTGGTGTTTCACGAGCTGTTGCTGCAATTGCAGAGCAGACACACGATGAAATAGGGCTCAACTGGCCGATTGATCTTGCACCTGCAAAAGTACATATTGTTGCGGCCGGTAAGGATGATCTTTTGTTTGATACTGCTATCGAATTAGCTACAAAACTTGAGGCACAATCAATAACCACCATGGTTGATGATCGTAGAGATGCATCTCCTGGGGTTAAGTTTAAAGATGCCGAACTCATCGGAAATCCAGTAATTGTCATTATCGGTAAAGCATTAGCTGAAGGAAATGTTGAGATAAGAGTTCGTAAAACGGGTGACAAGAAGGAAGTTCCTCTCACATCAGCTGTTTCTGCAATCACAGAGCTACTCAAGTAAAAGTGTTTGCAGAGCTTTCACTAGCAACTGGTTTGTTACTTCTTTCTGCCTCATTTCTAGCAGGGTTTGTTGATTCGATTGCAGGTGGTGGAGGAATAGTCCAACTACCAGCCTTGCTGATTGGTTTACCAAACTCTCCTGCAGCAGAAGTACTGGGCACAAACAAGTTATCTGCAGTATTTGGCACTACTACTGCCGCTGCCCTTTACCGTAAACAAATAAAGCCTGACCCCAAAGTTTTAATTGGAATGGCGATACCAGCATTCTTTGGATCTGCAGCTGGCGCCCTTCTAGCGTCGAGAATTCCAACTAGCAGTATGAGGCCAATGATTTTAGTTTTGCTCATAGCAGTTGCGATCTATACGTGGCTTAAACCAGATCTTGGAAAGCTAGAAAATCTAAGACATGTACCAAAACAAAGAATTCAAATAGGGGCGATAGCAGGAGCTGTGATTGGTTTTTATGATGGAATTTTTGGACCGGGCACAGGATCTTTCTTGATGCTGATACTTGTTGCAACCTTGGGATATGCATTTATTACTGCCTCTGCCATCGCCAAAGTTGTAAATGTGGCAACAAATGTCGGAGCCTTAATTGTCTTTGGGATAAATGGTGCTGTTATTTGGCAGATCGGCATCATCATGGGTTTTGCCAATATAACGGGGGCGATAATTGGTTCGCGGCTTGCTATTAAAGGAGGCTCAACTTTGGTTCGTAAAGTCTTTTTACTTGTCACCATTGTGTTAATCGTCAGGGTGGGAATTGCAACCTTTTAATTGATCGCGTTACAATTGCGCTACAACTTAATAGAAAGAAGAGATCGATGGCACTTAAAGACTCATTAGCCGATTTAATTCGACCGACTGTAGAGAATGCAGGATTCTTTCTAGAAGACATATTTACGAGCAATCCCGGCAACCATCGAATCGTCACATGCATGATCGACAGCCTTTCCCCGATGAATCTGGATGACATAACTGTAATTAGCCGTGAAATTTCTGCGCTCTTAGATGAGTCTCCATTATTTGATGAAGGCTTTACTCTTGAAGTTAGTTCACCAGGAATTGAAAGACCACTGACATTGCCCCGACACTGGACCAAGAATTTAACGAGAATCATTAAGGTGGTTCTTGAGGATGGATCAGAAGTATCGGGTCGCTTAACTGAGTTTGATGATGATCGGGCAATCTTGATCGAAAACATCAAGGGTCGAATGAAGACCCATGAAGTTAAATTCTCTGAGATAAAAAAAGCCAATGTCGAAATAGAGTTCAATCGCAAGGATGAGATCTAATGCATGTAGAAATGGATGCTCTCATCGCCCTTACAACAGAGAAAGACATCAACTTAGAAAATCTTATTTATGGGATCGAAGTTGCAGTCCTTGGTGCTTACAATCAAGGTGAAGCTGCTAAGCGACATGCGCGCGCACATTTAGATCGTGAAACTGGCGAGATAACTATTTTGGTTCCAGTTTTTGCAGAAGATGGCTCTCGTGTTAGTGAAGAAGTAGATAATCCTGATGGATTTTCAAGAGTTGCTACATCAACGGCCCGTCAGATAATTAAGTTGAAGATGCGCGAAACAAATGATGCAGAAATTGTTGGAGAATTTACAGCCAATGTTGGTGATGTAATTTCTGGCGTTGTTCAACAGGGCAGGGATCCCAAGATGATCAACGTTAACTTGGGGCGTGTTGAAGGTCGAATTCCTCCGCAAGAACAAGTTCCTGGAGAGGTGTATAACCATGGCGATCGAATTAAATGTTTTGTTGTTGAGGTTAAACAAGGAATGAAAGGACCAGAGATCATGCTCTCTCGTTCTCATCCAGCTTTAGTGAAGCAACTTTTTGCATTTGAAGTTCCAGAGATCGGTGATCGAATTGTTGAAATTATGGCCGTAGCACGTGAAGCAGGACACAGAACAAAACTTGCAGTCAAGACACATCGCGCAGGAGTAAGTGCAAAAGGTTCTTTGATTGGTCCGCTGGGCTCTCGTGCACGGGCTGTCATGGATGAACTGCATGGTGAAAAAATAGATATTGTTGAATGGTCAGAAGATCCTGCAGAGTTTGTTGCCGCAGCGCTGGCCCCAGCAAAGGTTTCTCATGTTGAAGTTACTGACTTAACAACTAGAAGTGCCAAAGTGATTGTCCCTGACTATCAACTCTCATTAGCAATCGGTAAAGATGGACAGAATGCCAGATTAGCGGCGCGATTAACTGGTTGGCGAATCGATATTCATCCAGATACCGAATCACCTCAAGGCTAGGAACTAGAAGGAAAGGCCATATTTGCCCCTGCTTTTTGATCGGCGCGCCACGTTAGATGTAGCGCTAGATGCCATCGTATTATGAGAAGGAGTCATGAGTTGGATACCATAGGGTCGTTGGATTCCAACTCTCCTGTTCGTAGCTGCATAAGTTGCCGCAAGAGAGGCAATCCTTCGGCAATGATTCGAGTGGTTTTAATCGATGGAGTTGTAACTCCTGATGTTAAAAAAGGTGCTCCTGGAAGGGGTGCTTGGCTACATAAGAATTGTGCAGAAGTTGCGATAAGTCGAGATGCTTTTCGTTTTGCTTTTAAGCAAGATGTTTCAGTCGATGTATCGAAACTGCTGGATTTTCTTAAGAATGATCTGCAGTAATCACACAAGAAGAATGGAAACGAAAGATATGAAACTCAAATGAGCTCGTTAGAACTATGAGGTCGTTCAACTAAGGCTTGCATTTGAGAAAATGCGGGCCAAGACAGGAGAAATGTGTCAAAGGTCCGCGTACATGAGTTGGCAAAACAACTCGGCATGGAGAGCAAGGTCGTTCTTGCAAAACTCCAAGAAATGGGCGAGTTTGTT
>Ga0208596_1000272_pt1 | contig 17346 bp, 19 predicted proteins | sample LakMenEpi12Jul11_FD_150686 | JGI IMG/M metagenome (GOLD analysis project Ga0208596, IMG submission 150686) | Freshwater microbial communities from Lake Mendota, WI - 12JUL2011 deep hole epilimnion (SPAdes) | ecosystem: Environmental > Aquatic > Freshwater > Lake > Epilimnion/Euphotic zone ...
CGGGACGCATCGTCGGGCTGTGCAGCACGCCCGTGGCGACGAGGACGAGATCGAGCGGGCCCTCGGCGGCGGCGGCCTTCGCGACCGCTTCGATGCTGGCTTCGTCCGTGAGGTCGAACTGCCACGGCGCCTCGGCGCTGCGCGCCGCCGCGTAGACCTTCGCGACACGCGGATGCGCGCCGAGTTCGGTCACGAACGCGGCACCGATGCCGCCACCCGCACCGAACACAAGCGCGCGCAGGCCGGGGGCGAAGCTCGCGAGATCCGGCAGGGTGCTCAAAGATCGCCGTGCAGCGGGCGCAGGGTGATGACCTCGAGCGCCGCCCGAGACGACAGCGCGAGTGCATCGATCATGGGCTCTGCGACATCCTCGGCCGCCATCATGCGTGCGACCTGGTCCGGCGTCATCTCGCCCCACATCGGCGTGTAGGCCGCACCCGGTCGCACCTCGAGGATGCGGATGCCGTCCTGCCGACCGTAGAGGCGCATGACGTCGAGCAGGCCGCGCTGCGCATACTTGCTCAGGCAGTAGGTCGAGCTCTGCGCGAAGGGCTGCTCGGCCGCGATGGAGGTGACGACCTGGATCTGGCCGCGCATCCCATCGCGCGGCGCCTGCGACTTCATCGCCGCGTAGGCCTTCTGCAGCAGCAGGAAGGTCGCGGTGACGTTGGTGCGCAAGGTGAATTCGAGGTCCTCGGGCGTCTGCTCTAAGAAATCTTTGAACCGCCCGACGCCTGCACAGTGGATCAACGCATCGATGCGGCCGTAGCGCGCAAGACAGGCCTCGAGCGGCTGCGTCGGCGCGTCCGCGAGGTCGCAGGCGATGCTTGCACATTCGACAGGACCACCCTGCAGCTGTGCCGCGAGCGCCTCGAGCTCGGCCTGGGTCCGCGCCGCGAGCATCAGCTGAACCGGCGCGCCGGACTTCCGGCTGCGCGCCGCCAAGCCCTCGGCCACCGCGCGGCCGAAGCCCTTACCGGCGCCGGTGACGAGGATGACGGATGGGGTGATGTCCTTCTCTGGCATGACGGGCCTCTGCTACGATGATTCGATGCCTGAATCCTACGAAATCCGCATCCGAAAAGATGCGCTGAAATTCGCCGCCAGCCACATGACGGTGTTCCCGGACGGCACTAAAGAGTCGCTGCACGGGCACAACTACGTCCCTAGCCTCACGGTGCGGGTGCGCGACGCCTCCTTCGAGTCCACGATACCCTTTTCGCGCCTCAAGGCGGGGATGAAGCGGATCGCACTCGCTTGGGATGAAAAGGTGCTGGTCGCCACCCGGAACCCCTTCTACGAGCCACTGCGTCTCGACGACCAAGAGGTCGAGTTCCGGCTCTGCGGCAAGCGTTATGTGCTGCCCGTCGACGAGGTCGTGCGCCTCGACACCGACAACATCTCCTGCGAGACGCTCGCGAGGACCTATTTCGACCTGCTCGAGGCGGAACTCGGCACGGAGCTGCACGCCGACAACATCCTCTCGGTCGCCGTGTATATCGAAGAGACGCCGGGCCAAGGGGCGGCCTTCGAACGGGTCATGTCGCCATGACGCGCCGCAACCCGGAGCCTGCCCGCATGCGCGCCTCCCTGATCGCCGGTGTCGTCGCCGCCGTCGCCACCGTCGCCACCGTCGCCGCGACGGGTGCGCTCGCAGCGACACCGCCGCCCGTCCTCGACGCCCGCGCCAGCGATCCGCTGGTGATGGGATGGATGCAGGGCGACCCGCCGCCGCCCGAACGCCATATCGCCTTCCACGACCGCTCCTACATGCAGTTCCCGCAGCTGCGCTGGAGCTTCTCGCATTGGCGCGAGCTCATCCCGACGGTCAGCGTCTCGCGTGGCCGTGGGCCCGTGAGTGCGCTGCCGCGCGCGCTGCGCGACGATCTCGACGCGGTGAGCTTCATGACGATGGCCACGACGGCGGGCGGCTCGTCGCGCATGACCTGGGCGGAGTCGCTGCTCGCCAACTACACCGACGGCATCGTCGTCCTGCACCGCGGCACCATCGTCTACGAGCGCTATGCGGGCACCCTCACGGAGACCGGACAGCACATCGCACACTCGGTCACCAAATCGTTCTACGGCACCTTGGCGGCGATGCTGGTGGCCGAAGGCCGTCTGGACGAGCGCGCGCGCGTGTCGCGGTATCTCCCCGAGCTCAAGGGCTCGGCGTTCGAAGACGCCACGGTTCGCGAAGTGCTCGACATGACCACCGCGCAGAAGTTCTCCGAGACCTACACCGATCCGAACGCCGAGATCTGGGACTTCGCGCGCGCCGGCGGCATCCTGCCGTGGCCGCCCGGCTACGAGGGCCCGAAGTCGCTCTATGAATTCCTGCCCACCGTGCGCAAACAGGGCGAGCACGGCGCGGGCTTCGCCTACCGCTCGACCAACGCCGAGGTGCTGACCTGGCTGATCCGGCGCGTCACCGGACAGAGCGCCGCTGAGGCGCTGCAAGAACGCCTCTTCGGCCTGCTCGGCGCGGAGCAGGATGCCTACCTTGGTCTCGACCCTGCCGGCAACGGCGTGGGCGCGGGCGGCCTCAACCTCGGCCTGCGCGACCTCGCCCGGTTCGGCGAGATGCTGCGCCGCGATGGTGAGTGGAACGGTCGCCAGATCGTGCCGGCCGCCGTCATCGCCGACATCCGCCGCGGCGGCGATCGCGAGAAATTCAAGGCGGGCGGATACGCGACGCTGCCCGGATGGAGCTATCGCGCGCAATGGTGGATCTCCCACGACGACCATGGCGCGTACATGGCGCGCGGCGTGCACGGCCAAGCGCTCTATATCGACCCGAAAGCCGAGATGGTGATCGCGCGCTTCGGCTCCGCCCCCTGGGCAAGCAACGTGTTCCTCGATCCCACCACCCTGCCCGCGTTCCGCGCGATGGCGGAGCATCTGCTGCGCAACCTAGACAAACCCGAATCAGTCCGGGCGCGGGCGGCCCCATGACGGCACCCGCCCACGAGAGGGCGGTGTCGGTCCGCCATCTGCCGACGGACGCATCGATGCTGACGCGGATCATTTTCTGGACTCTGCAGCCGGCGTTGCTGCTCGGCGTACTCGCAGCCTGGCTCGCGGATCCGGAGAATCCAGCGCTCTTCGGCCTGACCTTCCTCGGCGTCCATCTTCTGCTGGGTGCGCTCGAATACCGCATCCCGGCCCGTCCCCACTGGCGCCATCCGGCGACCGAGAAGCTGGCCGTCCTCGGCATCGCGGTGGTCAGCTTCATGGTCGGCGGCGCAGCGGACGGTCTTTATGTGACCTATCTGACGGCGCCGCTCGATGCGCTCCGCGCCGCGCTGGCGCTCGACCTGTGGCCCCACCATTGGCCGCTCGTACCGCAGGCGCTGTTGGTGTTCTTCATGAGCGAGTTCGTCTGGTACTGGATCCATCGGGCGGAGCACCGCTGGGCGCCGGTGTGGCGGCTCTCCGGGCACGGCGCCCACCACGCCTTCAAGAGACTCAATGCCATCAACGCCGGGGCGAACCACCCGATCGAGCTGTTCCTGATCGTGCTGCCCGCGATCTTCGTCGACCTGCTGTTCGGCGTCGGCGTCGCAGCCTACGGCGCGGCACTGCTGACGCTGGTGCAGACCGCGGTCGTGCACAGCAACCTGCGGCTGAACTCAAGCGTCATCGGCTGGCTCTTCACCACCAACGCTTGGCACATACGGCACCACTCGGCCGACCTCGCCGAGAGCAACACCAATTACGGTTGCGCCGCCATCGTCTGGGACCGGGTCTTCGGAACCTTCGGCGACAGTGCGGTGGTGGAAGCGGGCGTCGGTCCGCGCGAGCCGACCACGCTCGAGAAACTGCTGATGCCCCTCCGCGAACCGGAAGGCAGCGTCATCGCACCGACAGAGCGGCCTTGATGGAGACCCGCAGTTTTCTCGGCGTGACCAACGAAATGGTCTATCTCATCGGCCTGCCCACGGTCTTTGCGTTGATCGCCATTGAAGTGCTCGTCATGACGCTCAAGCGTGCCCGGTACTACCAGCTGGACGATACGCTGGGAACGTTGGGAATGCTGGCTGGGAATGCCGTCATGGGCGCGGTCACCAAGTCGCTTTTCTTCGGCTGTCTGGTATTCGCCTACCAGTACCGGATCTTCGATCTGCAGGCAGCTTTGCCGCCGTGGCTTCTTTGTCTGGTAGCGCTGTTCCTCATCGACTTGATGTTTTATATATGGCATCGCGCAAGTCACCGCGTGCGCTTTCTATGGGCGATCCACTTGAGCCATCACTCCAGCGAAGAGATGAACTTCGCCGTGGCATTCCGTCAGCCCGTGCTTGCGCCACTTTTCAAGATACCGTTCTTTTCCGTGTTGCCCGTCTTGGGCCTCGATCCAACGATCATCGTGGTGGTCGGCACGGTATCCACTCTCTGGGGTGTTGTTGGGCATACCCGGATCGTGCCCAAACTCGGCATGGTCGAATGGTTCCTGAACACACCATCGGCGCATCGGGTACACCATGGCATCAACCCGCAGTATGTCGACAAGAACTACGCCAACATGTTCATTTTCATTGACCGGCTGTTGGGCACTTACGAACCCGAAGTGGAACCGGTCAAGTACGGACTGATGATCCAGGCAAATACGAGCAATCCGATAGCCTTGACCACTCTCGAGTGGAAAAACATCTGGCGAGACCTCAAGACAGCACGATCCTCGCACGAGATGTTCTGCTATCTATGTGGACCCCCTGGATGGAAGCCCCGACCTGATCCTCTTTTTAGACCGAGGACTGGTTCGCACTGTCCTTGATGGGGCACATGTCCGTGCGTGCACATCCCACCTGGCGAGCCTCGATGATCTGAGGCGCTAGCAGTCGGTGGTCACCGGCGGTCGGATCATCTGGCGGCGCTGGGCTGTCTGCGGCTGAACTCAAGCGTCATCGGCTGGCTCTTCACCACCAACGCCTGGCAGATCCGCCACCACCCGCCCGAAAATTTTCCCGCTGGACTCTTGCATCAGGGGGGCGCTTGCCGTAACTTTCGCGCCGCGTTGCGGGGTCGGGTACCGGTCGTGACGCCCAGAAATGGTGCTCCGGATCCCTTTGGAGGTGTGGCAAGACAGAGATGAAGACGAACTTCGCGCCCCACGGCAATGACTCCGGACGCCTGCTCGCTGTGAACCAGTACCTCGAGCGGAACTTCCCAGACTTCTTCGCCGAAGCCCGGTTCCATGTGGGGGACGACGACTATTTCCTCTATTCCCGCTTCGGCCAATACCTCGCCCGCTCCATCGAAGACCGCCGCGCCCCGCGCGCCAAGATCAACCGCGGCTTCACCGTCCTCAACAAGATGGCCGCCGTGTCCCGCAAGGACCCGGCCGTGCGCCGCATGCTGGTCTCGGGTCCGCTCGAGCACCTGTTCGACGCCCCCAAGGCCCGCGCGCTCGCCATGAAGCGCCTCTCGCCCGTCGCCCAGGGGTATCTCGAAAGCCTCTGCGAATGAGGGCACACTGCGGGTCATGGCCACAGCCCAGACGCGCAATCCTTCCGCCAGCAGCTCCGGAGTCGACCCTGCCCACCGCCGGGTGATCTTCGCCTCGTCCTTGGGGACGGTGTTCGAGTGGTACGACTTCTACCTCTACGGCGCGCTGTCGATCATCATCTCGAAGCAGTTCTTCTCCGGGGTCAACGAGACCACGGGCTTCATCTTCGCGCTGCTCGCCTTCGCCGCGGGCTTCTTCGTCAGGCCCTTCGGCGCGCTCGTGTTCGGGCGGCTCGGCGATCTCGTCGGCCGCAAGCGCACCTTCCTCATCACCATCGTGCTGATGGGCGTGTCGACGGCGCTCGTCGGCCTGCTGCCCTCCTATGCGACCATCGGCGTGGCGGCGCCCATCATCCTCATCGTGCTGCGGCTGGCGCAGGGCCTCGCGCTCGGTGGTGAATACGGCGGCGCGGCGGTGTATGTGGCGGAACATGCGCCCGACGGCCGGCGCGGGCTCTATACGAGCTGGATCCAGACCACGGCGACGATGGGCCTGTTCCTCTCGCTGCTCGTGATCCTGCTCTGCCGCTGGGCGACGGGCGATGACTTCGAGATCTGGGGCTGGCGCATCCCGTTCCTGGTGTCGGTGGTGCTGCTCGCGATCTCGGTCTATATCCGGCTGCAGCTCGAGGAGTCGCCGGCCTTCGAGCAGATCCGCGCCGAGGGCAAGCTCGCCAAGAAACCCCTCACCGAGGCCTTCGCCGACCGCGGCAACCTCAAGATCGTGCTGCTCGCGCTCTTCGGCGCCACGGCCGGGCAGGCGGTGGTGTGGTACGCGGGACAGTTCTACGCGCTCTTCTTCCTGGAGCGCACGCTGCAGCTCGAGGCGGCCTCGGCGAACCTGATCCTGATCGCGGCGCTGCTCATCGGCACGCCGTTCTTCGTGGTGTTCGGCGCGCTCTCCGATCGCATCGGGCGCAAGAAGATCATCATGACGGGCTGTCTGCTCGCGGCGCTCACCTACTTCCCGACCTTCAAGGCCATCACGCACTACGCGAACCCGGCGCTCGAGCGCGCGGTGGCGACGGCGCCCGTCGTGGTGGTCGCGGACCCGGCGCGTTGCAGCCTGCAGTTCGACCCGGTCGGCAAGGCGGCCTTCCGCGAGTCCTGTGATGTCGCCAAGACCGCGCTCGCGCGCGCCGGCATGCCGTACAAGAACGAGGCCGCACCGGCGGGCACGAGCGCCGTGGTGCGCATCGGCACGGGCGCAACGGCGGTGACGGTACCGGCGTTCGAGGGCGCGGGGCTCGATACCGCAGCCTTCAAGACGGCCACCGCGGACTTCGGCAAGCAACTGCGCGGCGCGCTCGACACGGCGGGCTACCCGCCGAAGGCCGACATGTCGCAGGTGAATTACCCGATGGTGATCGCGCTCTGTGCCTGGCTCGTGATCCTCGTCACGCTCGTCTACGGACCGATCGCCGCGTGGCTCGTGGAGCTCTTCCCGACCCGCATCCGCTATACCTCGATGTCGCTGCCCTATCACCTCGGCAACGGCTGGTTCGGCGGCTTCCTGCCGGTGACCTCGTTCGCGATCGTGGCGGCCACGGGCGACATCTACGCCGGGCTCTGGTACCCGATCGTGGTGGCGCTGATGACGCTCGTCATCGGCGGCCTCTTCCTGCGCGAGACGCACCGTTCACCGTTACCGGAGTGACCATGCCACCGATCCCCATCGACCGACGCACCGCCCTGCAACTCGCCGGCGCGGCGCTGATCACCGCCCCGGCCGCGGCGCCGCTGCTCGCGCGCGACGAGGCGCCCGAACCGCCGTTCCGGCGTGCCATCCCCTCGACCGGTGAACAGTTGGCGGTGATCGGCGTCGGCACCAACCGCTACAACCCGACCACGGACGAGGAGCGCGCGAGCCGCAAGGCCGTGCTCGCGGGGCTCACCGTCGCCGGCGCGAGCGTCATCGACACCGCGCCCTCCTACGGCGAGTCCGAGCGGGTGATCGGCGAACTGCTGGCCGAGATCGGCAACCGCGGTCGCTGTTTTCTCGCCACCAAGGTGACGGCCCGTAGCGGCACACGCGCCGAGGGTGAGGCGATGCTGGAGACCTCCCGGCAGCGGCTGCGCAGCGATCGGCTCGATCTGGTGCAGATCCACAACCTGGTCGGCACCGAGGTGCTGCTGCCGCTGCTGCGCGAGCAGGTCGCAGCGAAGCGCATCCGATACCTCGGTATCACCACCTCGCGCGATCCGCAGTACGCGGAGTTCGAGCAGGTGATGGCGACCGAGCGGCTCGACTTCGTGCAGGTGGACTACTCGATCGCCAACCGTGGTGCGGCAGAACGGCTGCTGCCGCTCGCGAAGGACCGCGGCATGGCGGTGCTCGTGAACATGCCCTTCGGCGGCGCGCGCGACGGCAATCTGTTCGGGAAGCTCAAGGACCGTCCGTTGCCGGACTTCGCGGCGGAGATCGGCGCTGCAAGCTGGGCCCAGCTGCTGCTCAAGTACATCCTCGGCCATACGGCCGTGACCTGCGTGATCCCGGGGATGACGCGGCTCGCGAACCTGCAGGACAACCTCGGCGGCGGTCGCGGCGCGCTGCCCGATGCCGCGCTGAGACGACGGATGGAGACTTGGTGGGATGAGAACATCCGCTGATCCGCGACGCGGATGACGGGCGGATCGGAGGCCTGAAATGAACGGGGCCGCGATGTCGCGGCCCCGCTCGAGTAATCGGAAGACCCGCTTACTTCTTCTTGGCAGCGGTCTTCTTGGCCTTCTTCGGAGCAGCCTTCTTGACGACCTTCGCCTTCTTCGCAGCTTTCTTCTTGGCAGCCATGTGTCATCTCCCTGAGGATGTTTTCGGAAATGCGAAGTTACGCCTCATGCGCCGTCGCGTCAACCACATCAGATAGAGTCCCGTCATGAGACAGCACCGCGTCATCATCGATTGTGATCCGGGTGTCGACGACGCCGTGATGCTGTCGCTCGCGTTCGCCGCGCGTGATGCGCTCGATATCGCAGGCATCACCACCGTCGCCGGCAATGTCGGCGCGGCGCTGACGACGCGCAACGCCTGCCTCATCCGCGACATCGCTTCACGGCCGGAGATCCCGGTGTTCGCCGGATGCGTCCGGCCGCTGCGACGCGCTTCGGTGGAAGCAGGGCATTTTCACGGCGAATCCGGGCTCGGCAGCTTGCCGATCGCTGCGCCGCGCAGTGCCGCCGGGTCGTCGCATGCGGTCGATTTCATCGTCAGCACGCTGCTCGACGCCGAACCTGCATCGGTCACGCTGGTGGCGACCGGACCACTCACGAACCTCGCCGTCGCGCTCGGACGCGAACCGGAGATCCGGCGCGGCCTGCGCGAGATCGCGCTCATGGGCGGTGCGCGCAACGAGGGCGGCAACATCACGGCGTCCGCCGAGTACAACATCTACGCCGACCCGGATGCCGCCGCAGCGGTCTTCGGCAGCGGCTGCACCGTGGTCGCCTTCGGGCTCGATGCGACGCATCAGGTGCGGGCGACGCCCGAGCGCGTCGCGGCGATCCGCGCGATCGGCTCACCGCCGGCGCTCGCCGTCGCCGAGCTGCTCGCGTTCTCCAATGCGCTGCCCGCGAACGGCCCGTCCGCGCAGGGCTCGCCGCTGCACGACCCCTGCCCCATCGCGTGGTTGCTGCGTCCGGAGCTGTTCCGCTTGCAACCCTGTCATGTAGATGTGGAGACCGGTTCGCCGCTGACGCTCGGCCACACGGCGGTCGAATTCCGGGCCGTCGCAGGACGGCCGCAGAATGTGCTGTGGGCGACCGGTGCGGATGGCGACGGCGTGTTCAGGCTGCTCGGCGAGACGCTTGCCGCGGATGCCGCGCGCGCGGACTCAACCGCCCATCGTGCGCTGTGACCAGGCCCACCAGACGCTGACAGCGACCAGCAGCACGGTCGCAACCGTCGCCACCCACGGCCATACGCGGCTGCCGTCGGCCTCGCCGGCGACCTCAGCGGCTGCAGCGCGCAGCAAACCCGACGATACCTCGTGCCGGTCGCGTGCGAACGCGCCGAGCAGCGCCCGATCGGCGATGACGTTCACGAGGCGCGGCAGCCCACCGCTGCGCCGATGCAGCTCCCGCAACGCTGCAGGCGTGAAGATCTCGCGGGTGGCGCCTGCGACGCGCAGACGGTGCCGCACGTAGGCAGCCGTCTCCTCGCGCGACAGGGGTTCGAGGTGGTGCCGTCCGGTGATGCGCTGCGCCACTTGGCGGAGGTCCTCGCGCGCCAACAGTTCCCGAAGCTCCGGCTGCCCGATCAGGATCACCTGCAGCAGCTTGCGGGTCGAGGTCTCGAGGTTGGTGAGCAGACGGACCTGTTCGAGCACATCGCGCTCGAGGAGATGCGCCTCATCGATGATGACCGCCACACGCCGACCCGCGGCATGGGCGGCCAACAGGTGCGCGCTCAGCGCATCCACCAAGGCCTTGACGCTGCCGCTGGCGGACCCGGGCATCGAAATGCCGAGCTCCTCGCACAAGGTCAGCAGGAACTCCGGCACCGTCACTCGCGGATTCAGGACCAAAGCGATCTCGACGCCGGAGGGTTCCCGTGCCAACAGCGAACGCACCAAGGTGGTCTTGCCGGTACCGACTTCGCCGGTGAGCTGGATGAAACCGCCCGCCTCACTCACGCCATAGACGAGATGGGCCAACGCCTCTGCATGGCGGCTGCTCGCGAACAGGTAGCGCGGATCGGGCGTGATGGTGAAGGGCGGCTCGGCGAGACCGAAGAATGCTTGGTACATGCCGACCGCCGTCCGCTCAGCCGTCGCGGCGCGGGGTCATCGCGTCGGCGGCGCGTAGACGCAGGGCTGCTGCGCGGCAGCGAGGACTCGGCAGATCTCGCGGGCCTGCACCTGGCTCGCAACGCCCGACTGCAGGCGCCACATGGTACGGCCGTCCACCGGGTCGGTCGGGGTGATGGAGGGCACGAGCCCCAGCAACTCCCGGTGACGCGCCCGGGCCTGCGACCATTCGGCGAGGGCTTGCTCACGGGTCGAGAAGGCGCCGAGCTGGATGCGGTGCGAGACCGCCGGCGGAAGGGTCGCTGTGGCAGCGGGCGTCGCCTGAGGCGGTGGCGCGGCAGGCGGTGGCACGGCAGGCGGTGGCACGGCCGCTGCGGGCGTGATCGGCCCCGCCCCTGTGATGGAGGCGGCAGGCGCGTCGAAGAGCGGATCGTCGCCCCCGTCGGGTGCCTGCGGCGGCCGCAAGTCCTCGACGGCGGGCGGCATCGGATCGAGCAGGAAGTTCTGGATGCGGATGCGCGCTTCGCGGACCCACTTACCCTTCGGATGCGCGTCGATGAAAGCGCGATAGGCATCGGCGGTGTCGAGTTCGGTGGCGATGCGCCAGTCGCGCTGCTCTTTGAGCTCCGTCAGACGCCGCTGGGCGAGCGGTACATATTCACCTGCCGGATTGGCGGCGAGGTAACCCTCATAGGACTCGAGCGTGTCCGCGGCCTGAGCGGTCCGCCACTCGCGCCGGTCGGTGCAAGCCGTGATCGCCAGCAGCGCGAGGAACGCGAGGCAGAGGCGCGCAGAGCGTGGGCGGGCGTGGGCATGGGTCTGAGACATCATCAGTGATTCTAGGTCAATGGCGCTGTCAGGTCATGCCCGTGACGCCGGGACGGCGGCAGCGGCCAGTTCCGCCACCACGAACCGGTCTGCCCAACCGGGCCCGGTGAGCGAATCGAAGAACCCGCAATGTCCGCCGGTCTCGGTGGTCACCACCCGCAAGGCCGCCGGTCGCGCCACGCGTACGAGGTCCGACGACGGGATGATGGGGTCGTCGAGGGCTGCGACCAGTGTGGCGGGGACCTCGAGACCGGCCAGCCGATCGCCCGTGATGGCATAGCCCTCGAAGTAGGCCGCCACCTCACCGTAGCCGGCATGCGAGAGCACGAGCTCACGGGTCATGCGCCGCAGGTCACCCGAACCCAACAGTTCGCTGAACTCGAACTCGCCGGGCCACGCGGCCTGCTTGCGGCGCAGTGAACGGGTCCACTTGTGGACGAAATAGCGCCGATAGAGCGCAAGACCGTTCTCGAGCGCATCCATGCAGGTCGCCGGATCGAGCACCGGGGAGATGCCGATCGCGCGCTCGAGGCGCAAGCCCTCCTGCGGCGCGGCAGCCGCGACCCGCAGCATGAAATTGCCGCCGAGCGAGAACCCCGCGAGCGCCAACGGCTGCGCCGGCATCAATGCTTGAAGCCGCCGCACGGCCCCGATCACCTCGGGGAGCCGACAGGAATGGAAGAGGTCCCGGTTGAGGTGGTGAGTGTCGCCATGGTCACGCAAGTTCAGACGCACCACATCGTGGCCCTGCTCGAAGAGCGTCTGCGCGAGCGACAGCACATAGAGCGAGCGGGCGCTGCCTTCCCAACCATGCAGGAGCACGACCGTCGGTCGACCCGGTGCGCGGCACGCCGCGCGAGCGGCGAGGGGCGCCGGAGAATGGAAAGCCTGCAGACGCACGCCGTCGCCGCAATCGAGCAGCAGCTCGCGGCTCGCCGCCAGCATCGGCCTCGCCCGCCGCTCCACCAACGGCCGGCGGCCCGGGAAGCTCGGGAGGATCGATTGCAGGTGTTCTCCGCGCAACCAACGCGGTGGCCGGAACTCGGTGGAGGAGGACATGGCCGCGGGCGCCTCAGTCCTTGAGACCCGTACCGCGGTCCATGAGCCTCAGCGCCACGAAGAACAACACCACCGCAGCGAGTGCCATGATGCCGAAGGCCCAACCGACCGCGACATCCGACCGGTCGAGGAAACCGAAGCGGAACGCGTTCACCATGTGCAGCACCGGGTTGGCGAAAGACAGCGTCCGCGCCCACTCCGGCAGCAGGTTGATGGAGTAGAAGACACCGCCGAAATAGGTGAGCGGCGTGAGGATGAAGGTCGGTATCCAGTTGACCTGATCGAAATTGCGGGCGAACACCCCGTTGATGAAGCCCGCCAGCGAGAAGATGATGGCGGTGAGCAGCACCGCCACGAGGGTGGCGATCAGGTGGTGGACCGGCAGGTGCGTGAAGAAGAGCGCGACCACGGTGACCGCGCCACCGACCAGCAACCCGCGCAGCACACCGCCGCCCACATACCCGGCCACGATGACCCAGTTGGGCAGCGGAGCGACCATGATCTCCTCGAGGTAGCGGGCGAACTTCGCGCTGAACACCGACGAAGAGACGTTGGCGTAGGAGTTGGTGATCACCGCCATCATGATGAGGCCGGGCGCGATGTACTGCATGTACTCGATGCCGTCCATCTGGCCGATACGGCTGCCGATGAGGCTGCCGAAGATCACGAAGTAGAGCGCCGCGGTGACCGCCGACGGTACGATGGTCTGGCCCCAGATGCGCAGGATGCGGCCCATCTCCCGCAGCACGATGGTCTGGAAGCCGATCCAGCGGATGCGCGCCCTCGACGATGCGGGGACCGCACTCATGGCGCGGCACCCGAGCGATCGACCAGTCGCATGAAGATCTCTTCGAGGCGGTTGACCTTGTTGCGCATCGAGACCACCTGCACGCCCTCCGTCGAGAGGCGCGCGAACAGCCCGTTCAGGTCCTGGTCCTTGCCGACCTCCACCTCGAGGGTCTGCGGATCGGCGAGCTGGAACTCGTAACCGGCGATCTGCGGTGCCATGGCGATCGGTGCACGCAAGCTGAGCACCAAGGTCTCGATGTGCAAGCGCCGCAGCAGGCTGTCCATGCGATCGGCTTCGGCGATGCGGCCGCGGTCGATGATGGCGATGTTGCGGCAGAGGTTCTCGGCTTCCTCGAGATAGTGCGTGGTGAGGATGATGGTGATGCCCTGCTCGTTGAGCTCACGCAGGAAATCCCACATCGAGCGGCGTATCTCGATGTCGACGCCCGCCGTCGGCTCATCGAGGATGAGCAGCTTCGGCTCATGCACCAACGCGCGCGCGATCATCAGCCGCCGCTTCATGCCGCCCGACAGCGTGCGCGTCATGCTCCGCCGCTTGTCCCAGAGGGAGAGTTGCCGGAGATACTTCTCGGCGCGCTCGCGGGCGAGTGCCCGGGGGATGCCGTAGAAGCCGGCTTGGTTGACCACGATGGTCTCCGGCGTCTCGAACATGTTGAGGTTGAATTCCTGGGGCACGATCCCGATGCAGGACTTGGCGCGCTCGAGATCGGTATCGAGGTCGTGGCCGAAGACCTGCACCGAGCCGGCGGTCTTGGTGACGAGCGAGGTGCAGATGCTGATGAGGGTGCTCTTGCCGGCGCCATTGGGCCCGAGCAAGGCAAAAAAATCCCCCTCAGCCACCTGCAGGTCTATGCCCTGCAGGGCGTGGACACCATTGCGATACCGCTTGGAGAGGCCGTGGACCGATAGCGCGTACATGACGTTTTACGATAGCACGACACCGGCCTCGACGGCGGGACGATCGAGGCGATCAACGTGATCGACGCGAGCCGGTCCGCACCGACGCCGAGGGCGTACGCGCCACCGCAGCGAGCCGCTGCAGACCATGCAGGGTGTCCTGCCAGAGCGCCTCGGGATCGGTACGCCCAGCGGCCTGGAGACGCCCCCTCCAGTGCCGCGGTTCATCGCCCCAACGCAACGCAAGCCAATGCCCGGCGATCTCGGTGAGCGCATCGAGGTTCGGCAGCGTAAGGGTGCGGAACGCGGCGCAGCCGGCCGGTGAGATCCCGAGCAGCAAGCTCGCCGCGGTGGGGGCGGTGCGGCAAGTCTGCCAACAGAAGTGGCACAACAGTCTGGCGAACGCCCGACCTGCGGGCCGAGCGCACCAAGAGACGACGCGGTGCGGGTCATCGCTGACCGCCAATCGCTGCGAACGGTGTGCGATCAAAGCGGCATCGATCGACAACTCGAACAACAGGAACGGCGCCTCGGCGACGCGCGCGAGCCCTGCATCGTCGAGCGCCAGCCAGTCGCTGCGCAGACCATCGACGGCGGCGAGGCCGGACGAACGACCATCGGCCAAGGCTTCGCGCAGCACACGCAGACCTCGCAGATTCATCTCGGCGACCAAGCGGAACGCTTCGGTATCCACGGCCGAAGGGAAATCTTCGGCGGTCTCATACGACGCACGCGGGACCGAATGCGGCACGGGCGAATTATTGTCGGCTTCCATCATTCCTCCCTATTCACGCCATTAATGTGGCCCAAAAGCGCTTGGATTGCAGCCGGACATTTGCGATATTTTCATTGAAACACGCGTTTTTTCACGCTCCTCGCCGGATATCGGGCTTATCGTCAAAGAAGTGCGTGGACAACCCCTTCATCAACGGATCCACTGACCCCCATCCCACCGGACACTCAAGGAGATACTCATGCGCGTCACCGACGATCGCTACAACCGCGAGCGGTTGCGTCTCGAGACCGCCCTGCGCCTCATCGGCCACGAAGCGCGTACGCAGACCATCCGCCGTTGGACCGGGCTCAGCGACGATCGGATACGCAAGCTGTTCCGTTCGTACATCCGCCCCGGCGCGGGAGTCCGACGGCATCGCGGAAAGTCGCCGCAGCAGGTCGGTTTTTTCCTGCGTAGCGGCAGCGATGACGCCCATGCACTCGCCGCGATGCTGCTGTTGTTCGGCGTGCTGCCGGCGAGGACCGCCGCAGCACGCGCACCTGATGATGCATCGTCACCGCTGCCATCGCTCTCGAGAGGTCGGCAGCTATGCGAGGCCTACGAGACCTATCGGCGGGTGGTGCCGCAGGCGCGCATCGACTTCGAGCATGCCGTGTTCCTCGCCATCGCGCTGAACGCCGGCGACGAGATCCGCCTGCAGTGGTGCCACTCCTGCGATGCCGCGAACATCACCGAACACAGCGCACTGCGCCTCCCGCCCTGCCGAGCCTGCGGCGCAACGTTGCGGGACGCTGCTACAATGAGTCCCGGTCGTTGATCTGCCGGGTCCGGGAGCCATGCCGACCGCCACCCTCACTACCAGCCACAACTTCCTCGCCGGTCCTTACATCGACCGCCGCTCGGAATCGCGCGAGGAAGCCGACTGGCGGGCCGCGGCGGTCTCGGATCCCGGAACCCTCTTCCTGCTCGCGCGTGGCACTGCCCACCCCATCGGCGGGGAGCACCCGTCGGTCACCTTTGTACGGGCGGATGACCCTGCGGTCCGCTCCGCAGCACTCGAGTCGTGGGTGCTGCTCGGCTGGTATCGCGAAGCGCGCTGCGTACTGGTGCAACTCGGCGAAGATGTACCGCCACCGCCCGGCGCCCGCTTCGAGGAGTTGCGGCCCTTGGCGGCCCTGCTCGATGGCGAACAAGCGGGCCTCTTGGCCTACGCGCGGGCGCTCACCTATTGGCAACGGCGGCATCGGCACTGCGGCGTCTGCGGCGCGCCCTGCGAGCCGCAGCGCGCCGGACACGTCATGCGCTGCACCGACCCGACCTGCGCCACGGAGTCCTTTCCACGCATCGACCCGGCGGTGATCGTGCTCGTCTCGGACGGCGAGCGTGCGCTGCTCGGTCGCCAAGCGAGCTGGCCCACCGGGCGTTATTCGACCGTCGCCGGCTTCGTGGAGCCCGGTGAGAGCCTCGAAGACACGATCGCCCGAGAGGTTCTCGAAGAGACCGGCGTTGCCATCCACGACACCTGCTACCACTCCTCGCAACCCTGGCCCTTTCCGTCGTCGCTGATGCTGGGCTTCACGGCGAGCGCGGCGCCGGACGCCCGACCGCGGCCGAGCGAAGAGCTCGAAGATGTGCGCTGGTTCAGCCGGGCCGCGATCGCGGCGGGCGAGATCCTGCTGCCCCCGCCGACCTCTATCTCGCATCGCCTGATCGCCCAATGGTTCGATGCGCACTGGACCGAACCGCTCGCCGCGATCACGGCACGCAGCGGTCCTTGGTATGGCCGCGGAGGCGGCCCGCGTTGAACGCCCTCGAAGCACTGTTGCCGATCGCGCTCGGCGTGGCTTTGGCGGCAGCGGTGGGTCTGCGGGTGTTCCTGCCGCTCTGTGCGCTGTCCTTGGCGGGGTGGATGGGATGGGTCGAACTGTCCGAGGGCTTCGTCTGGCTCGGCAGCTGGCAGGCCTTGGTGATGCTGTCGGTCGCCGCCGTGGTCGAGGTCGCGGCGTACTACCTTCCCGGCATCGACAACGCCTTGGATGCGATCGCGACCCCGGTCGCGGTCGGCGCCGGCACACTCGCCACCGCCGCCGTCATCACCGACCTGCCTCCGCTCGTCAAATGGACCACCGCCGTGATCGCGGGCGGCGGCATGGCCGGGCTCACCCAGGGCGTCACCTCGCTGCTGCGCCTCAAATCCACCGCCACCACCGGTGGCTTGGCGAACCCCATCCTCGCCACCGGCGAACTCGGCGGCGCGGTGCTGCTGAGCATCGCGGCGCTGGCTGCGCCGTTGCTCGCGCTCGGTCTGGTGATGGCCAGCGTCTGGTCGGCGACCCGTTGGCTGCGACGGCGCCTGCGGCGTCCTTTGAACCACGAGCCGATACCTCACAGACCATTACAGTAGAATCGGGACATCGCCACGGCCCCAAAGGCTGCCCTGCCCCGATGTCCCGAGCCGCCTCGATCCTCCCCGTGCTGCTCACCCTCGTCGCCCTGCTCTCGCCGGCGGCTCGGGCGGACATCGACATCGAGGTCAGCGGTGTCGACGAGGACATCCGGCGCAATGTGCTCGTGTTCCTCAGCCTTGAACGCTACAAGACGCGCGACGATCTCGACGAAGCGCTGATCGGTCGTCTCGGTGAGCGTGCCGAGCGCGAGGCGGCCTCGGCGCTGCGACCGTTCGGCTACTACACCCCGCAAGTGCGCGCCGAAGTCGTCCGTACCGCACCGGGCGAATGGCGGGCGCGCATCGCCATCGAGCCGGGC
>Ga0208596_1000275_pt1 | contig 17227 bp, 14 predicted proteins | sample LakMenEpi12Jul11_FD_150686 | JGI IMG/M metagenome (GOLD analysis project Ga0208596, IMG submission 150686) | Freshwater microbial communities from Lake Mendota, WI - 12JUL2011 deep hole epilimnion (SPAdes) | ecosystem: Environmental > Aquatic > Freshwater > Lake > Epilimnion/Euphotic zone ...
GTCGCGACCCGCCGAGACGAAGCGTCCCCGACGCATGCCGTGTTCCTGTCCGGTAACGGCCCGCTCGTGGCCGTACTCCGTGCGGCGCTGATCCGCGACGACAAGGAACGCCGAAAGCTCGCTGGCGAGAAGCGACAGAAAGGCCGCGACGCAAACCCTGTCAAAACGTTCATTCAGAACGTTCACCACTTCCGCGATGCCGGCCTAGTCGATGAGACGGCGCCACCGGTCGACCACGTGGCGATTTTCGATGAAGCGCAGCGGGCTTGGAACCACGCCAAGACCGCCGACTTCATGAAGCGCCGCAAAGGGCGGCCGGATTTCCAGTTCTCCGAGCCCGCGTTCCTGATCTCCTACATGGACCGCCATCCCGATTGGGCGGTCATTGTGTGCCTAGTCGGCGGCGGCCAAGAGATCCATACGGGCGAGGGCGGTATCGGCGAGTGGCTCGATGCCGTGAGCAGCACGTATCCACACTGGCAGATGTACATCTCGTCGGACCTCCACGACTCTGAGTATGCCGCCGGTAACGCGATCGAAAAAGCCCGGCGGCATGCCCAGTCGCATTTTGACCCCGGCCTTCATCTTTCCGTTTCGATGCGATCATTCCGCGCCGAGAACCTTTCGCGGTTCGTGAAAGCCCTGCTCGATCGCGAAGAGGCTGATGCGCGGTCGAACCTCGAGATACTGAGGGGCCGCTATCCCATCTACGTGACCCGCGACCTCGCCGCCGCCAAGTCATGGGTCAAGTCCCAGGCCCGTGGCAGCGAACGCTACGGCATGTTGGCCTCGTCCAAAGCCATGCGCCTCAAGCCCTATGCGATCGATGTTCGCACCGAAACAAACCCCGTCCACTGGTTCCTCGGCGAGCCCACGGACGTCCGCTCTAGCCAATACCTCGAGGACGTCGCGACGGAGTTCCAAGTGCAGGGTCTCGAACTCGACTGGACCATCGTCAACTGGGACGGCGACCTACGCCTAACCAAGACCGACTGGACCTACCACGACTTCCTCGGGAAGAAGTGGCAGAACGTCAACAAGCCCGAACGACAGGCCTACCTCAAAAACGCATATCGTGTGCTACTGACCAGAGCACGCCAAGGTATGGTGATCTTTGTACCCCCGGGGGATCCAAGCGATCACACTCGGCCGCCGGGGCATTACGATCCGGTGTATCGATACCTAAACCAGGTCGGACTGACCGCGCTTTGAGGCCCCGGACGACACTAGGTCAATATCGGAGCTCTAACGTCATCCGCTACCCAATACAGGGGGGACGTCGTTCTCGACGTCCCCCCTTGTTCAGTAGCAGAGGGGTTTAGAGTTTTCCGGCATTTGACGTTGGTCCGTTTTTCGAACAACCTGAAATTAGACTCCACGGTCGCCAATCCAACAATTGCGCCATCGGGTCTCGTGGATACCCCCCAACCGCCTCAAAATCTGAGCCGGTCGGGGGCTTCGGTCAACGCTCCCTCACAAACGCCGACAAGTGCACCACCTTCCCCTCGTGCACCAGCGCGGCGGCGACCATCTCTTTGGCCTCGATCCGCAGGTCCTCGCCGAGGCCGAACGCCGGGCGGCGCAGGGTGGCGGCCGCGAGGAGCTGCCCGAGGAACGCCTGGAACTCGCCGTCGATCGCCGCCGGCGCGCTGTCCCGCGGCAGGCTGTGGTCGAGGGCGTCGAGGCCGTAGCTGCGCACGAGCTTGGGCAGCAGCTGCGCGAAGGTGCGCGGCGAGTCGAAGAGCTCGGCGCCGACGAGGCGGCCGCGCACGATGAACGCGGCGCCCACCTGGTCGGGCAGCGGCGTGATCTGCGAGACGAGTTGATCAAGCGAGTCGCGGCGGCTCTCGTAGATGTCCGAGGCGGCGCCGGTGGCGGAGTACGTCCCGAAGTTCGCGGACTTCTCGCTGATCGACTCCCAGATCGCGCCCTGGTCGGAGCGGTGGCCGCGTCCCTGCCGTAGGGACTCGGTCACCTGCGCCATCTTGGCGGCGCGGGCGGTGGCGAAGAGGGTGCGGTCCGCGTCCCGGAACTGCCGCGACCGCCAGTGCCAGCGGCCCTGCTCGATGCAGGACACCGGGATCTCGGTCTTGGCGTGCGCGGGCGCGAGCACGGTGAGGTTGAGCACGCGGTTCTGCTTGGCGCCGACGAGTTCCTCGCCGTCGAGCAGCAGAACGGGGCGCATCGCGTCGTTGATGAAGAGCAGCTGCGGCACGCTGCCGCCCTCCGACACCTCGGTGACCCGGGTGAGGCCGCGCGCGAGCGCCTCGCCGAGCGTGAGGTAGCCGGGCTCGGCCGTGCCGGGCCGCAACAGGGGGAGCACCGTGAGCTCGCCCGCCGACTGGGGGCGCGAGAGGGTGAGGGTGGCGGGGTCGAGGAAGCGCTTGAGCATGGCCGTCTCCGGGGTGGTTTGTCTTGCTGACACCCCCTAGACGGCGCGGCCGGGTGGTTTATGGGGTCGGCGGCCGACCCGCGCCGCGCCCTGGCCGCCCCCGTATTTCTCGATGAACGCGGCGGATTGAAGGCGGGCGCCCTGCGGGGGGAGGGGGTAGGGTGGGGGTGCGTCGGGCCGGTTCAGCGACCCTATCGTCGGCAATGCGTGTATTGACCTGATGCCCTATAAATTTATACTTTAAATATGATTTACTCTTTGTCGGAATCAATACCGGCCTCCGCCCCAGGCGGCTCTCGGGCCTTTTTCAGCGCTCACCCGGTGTTCCGGCGCGAGGAGTACGCCCGCGCCGTCGACCGGGACCCGTCCGACCCGGTCTTGAGCGCCATGCTTTCGCAGCACCTGAAAGCCGGCAACCTGCGTCGCATCGCGCGCGGGGTCTTCGCCTCCGTCCCGCCGCATGCCAAGGGCGGCCACTGGGCCGCGGACCGATACCTCGCCGCATCGCGCCTCAAGGCGGACGCGATCATCGCCTACCACTCCGCGCTCGAGCTGCACGGTGCCGCCTACACCGACATGCCGGGCGTCCAGGCGCTCACGCGCAGTGGCCCGGTCGTCTTCGAGACGCCCGACTTCAGTTGCCGGTTCGTCAGAGCACCGAGAGGCTTCGATCCGCAACGCGATGTGACGACGCTCGATCGCGTCGGGCTACCCGTGCGCGTCACGACGCTGGAGCGGACCTTGGTGGATGTCTTTGCGCGTCCCGATCTCGCTGGCGGCGCCGAGGAGTTGCGCGACTCGCTCGCACTCGTGCCGCGGGTGCGCAGCACCGAGTTGCTGCGCGCACTCGAGACGCTCGGCAATGCGGCTGCCGCGGCTGCGCTCGGTTGGTGGTTGGAGCGTGAACAGGAACGCCTCGGCATCACGACCGCCACCCTTGAAGCGATCCGTGCGCTGCGCCCCAAGCATCCGCAATACGCGCTCGGCGCGACTCCGGGCGCAGCGGTCTCCGCGCGCGGTTGGAACATCCTGCTGCCGCGGGTGCTTGTATCGCCGGACTTCGAAGGGATGTGATGGCGGCGCCGTCGCGCGAGTCCCTCGCCCGCATCGCAGGCGAGACGGGGCATCCGCCGGCGACGCTCGAGAAAGTCCTGCGCCTGCTCGATCTGCTGGACGAGATCGCGCGGGATGACGCGCTCCACGGCCGCTTCGCGCTGAAGGGCGGCACTGCGCTCAATTTGTTTCACCTCGAGCTCGAACGCCTGTCCGTCGATATCGACCTCAACTATGTCGGTGCGTACGACCGCGCGACGATGCTCGCTGAGCGTCCAATCCTCGAGGCCGCGCTGGCGCGCCTGCTCGCATCGCTCGGCTACGAGGTGCGTCGGAGGCCAGAGGAGCACGCCGGCGGCAAGTGGATCGCGCGGTACGCATCCGCGCTCGGCGGCAGCGGTGCGATCGAGGTCGACATCAACTACATGATGCGCGAGCCGTTGTTCGGACTTGAGCGCAAGGACTCGGTCACGCTTGGCGGCGCGCGTGCACGCGGGATCATGGTCGTCGACCGCCACGAGATCGTCGCCGGCAAGTTGGTCGCCCTGCTCAGCCGCCGCGCCGCACGCGATCTGTTCGACGCACGCCGCATCTTCGACATCCCCGATCTGGATTGGCGGTGGATCAAGGCCGCCATGCTCGGATTCGGCGCGGCATCGCGCGCCGATTGGCGCCGTGTCGCCGTCGACAGCGTCGGCGCGGACCCGGGGGAGCTCCGCGACAAGCTACTCATCTGCTTGCCGCGCGAGCAGTTCGCGGCGCACGGCTCGGCCGAGGCGTGGATCACCGAGACCGCCGCGCATTGCCGCGCGCGCCTGGCACCGCTTCTCGAGATGTCTGCGAGCGAGGAGGCGTTCCTCGACGGGGTCATCGACCGCGGCGAAGTCGACGCCACCCTGCTCGATGTCGACCCCGACATCCAGGCGCGTATCGGCCGGATGCCCATGCTCCTTTGGAAGGCGGAGCATGTGCGACAGCGGGCGTCCGGCGGGGGGAGGGGGTAGGGTAACCAAGGCAGCCCACAGTCCCGACACCTTCACGTCTGTAGCACTAAATGCTATGTTGAGAGCCGATCACGCGCGCGTGATGACCGACGACGGCACACTGGAAGCGATCTGCCATGGCAACCAAGAAGACTGACCGCATCTCCGCCGAGATGCTCGAGATGGCGCATCTCCTGCGCAAGCATGAGCTGCTGTCCGCCCGCGACCTCGACCGCATCAAGGCGCTGTGCGCGCCGCCGCCGGTCTACACGCCGGAGCACGTCGCCCGCATCCGGGTGAAGAAAGCGAAGATGAGCCAGTCCGTCTTCGCCAGCTTCCTCAATGTCACCACCTCGACCGTACAGAAGTGGGAGTCCCCGGCATCAGGCAAGCATCCGGGCGGCGCCGCCGCGAAGTTGCTGCAGATCATCGATAAGAAGGGCATCGAGGTCCTCGCGGTCTGACCCCGCACCTGTCGCCGCGTATGTACCCGGTACTGACGCGGTACACACGCGCCCACAGTAAGCGGAGACCTCCCGCACCGTCCCGGCCGCTCCACCGTATTTCTCGACAAACGCGACCTTTTCACCGCTCGCTGTGTCGTGGGACCCGCGACACGATGGTCATCCCCGCGCCATTGACACGGTGTAGCCGCGTGGCTACAGTAGCGTTGGAGGTCGCCCATGCCGCGCAAGCTCAAGACCCAGCGATGGGATGTCGCCGAACACCTCCGGACACCGGACGAGATGGCCGCCTACCTCGAGGCTTGCTTCGAGATCGCGGGCGATGACGCGGCGTTCATCGCGAAGGCCCTCGGCGACATCGCCCGCGCCAAGGGCATGACGCAGGTCGCGCGCGACGCCGGGCTCTCGCGCGAGAGCCTCTACAAAGCGCTGTCCGGCGAACGCGCGCCTGCCTTCGACACCGTGCTCAAGGTCGTCGCCGCACTCGGCCTGCAATTGCGGGCACTGCCGGCCAAGGGCTGAGCAGCGACGGGTCGACCTTCCGCATCACCTTCTCCCGCCCGGCATTTCTCCACGAATACGGCTGATCCGCCCGTTTCCGGTCGACCCCGCAACCCCTACGGTGTCTTCATGCCACGGCATCCAGCGCACGGCTCACTACCCACATGTAAAGCAATGCTTTACACTGAGAGCCGTCATGCCCACCATGCACAACCCGGCGCACCCCGGCGAAGTCCTCCTCGAGTACCTCCCGGAGAGCGTCGGCATCTCGGAGGCCGCGAAGCGCCTCGGCGTCACGCGGCAGGCGCTCTCGGCGATCGTGAACGGTCGCGCAGGCATCAGCGCCGAGATGGCGCTGCGGCTCGAGGCCGCCCTCGGCTCCTCCGCCGAGATGTGGCTCGCGATGCAGGTCGCCTACGACCTCTGGCAGGCACGCCGGAAGAAGCCGCCGAAAGTCGCTCGCATCATCGCCGGCAAGGCGGCGTAATCGTTCTCGCTACCCCCCAACCCCCACAGGACTCCCCATGAACAACCCGCTCTCCCCGGTGCTCGACACCCTCAGCCGTCCGATGGAGATCGCGGGGCGCGTGCTCCTCGGGCTGTACTTCCTGGTCCCCGGTCTGACCAAGGTGACCGGGTTCTCCGGCACGCTCGCCTACATGGAGCAACACGGCGTGCCGCTCGCCTTGCCGGTGTTGCTGCTGACCATCCCGCTGCAAGTGGGCGCCGGACTCGCGCTCATCTTCAACCGGCAAGTGCGCACCGCGGCGTTCGTCCTCGCCGGGATGACGCTGCTGATCAACGTCTTCATGCACGACTTCTGGAACGACTATCCCGGCGGCAATCCGCAGCACGAGCTGCAGAACTTCATCAAGAACCTCGGCATCTTCGCCGGCCTCTTGCTGCTGGCGGCGCGGCCTACGGCCGAGCGGCAGCGGCCGCAGCAGCCGGTGGCGTAAGCGCCGCCCTGAAGTGCGGCATTCCCCAGACGAACAGCAGGCTCGACACGACGGTCGCGCCACCGGCCACGATGGCGCAACTCTTGCCCACCGCCAGATCGTCTTGGAATCCGTACTGCGTGATCGCGGCGGTCAGGAAGGGCGCGAGGCCGATGCCGATCAGGTTCACGAACAGCAGGTAGATGGCCGAGGCCTGCGCTCGCATCGACGGCGGTGTCAGCACGACGATGCCGGTCGCACCCGCGCCAAAGGCGAAGGCCGTGAAGAACCCGATCGGCAGCAGGAACAGCGTCGACAGCGACAGGTCGCCCAGCAGCGTGCAGACCGAGGCGAAGGGGATGAGGCCCACAGCGGCCGTCAGTCCGACACGCATCGCCGCATCGACTTTGCCCGCTTGGCGCCAGCGATCCGTGAGCCAGCCGCCGACCAGGATGCCTGCAGTGCCGAACACCGCGATGACGATGCCCACCCTGAAGCCTGCTTCCGCCAGCGGCACTTCGAGCTGGCGCACGAAGTACTGGACGCCGTAGATCTGGAACACGTTCAACACCATGCCCAGCACCGAAAATCCGAGGAACAGCGCCGTGTAGGGCTTCCATCGAGTCCGCAGGTAACGCAGCGTGTCGGCGATGGAGGCCTTTTGTGGCTCGTTCTCGCGGTGCCGACGGACGGGCTCGGGCAGGGTGAGGACCCACAGCGCGAGCAGGATCCCGGGAAGGCCCACGATCAGGAAGGTCAGCTGCCACGCGCGGATCGTGCCGATCAAAGGCAGCGTGTATTCCGGCGAGCTCGACACGAACTGGACGACAAAGCCGCCGATGATCAGGGCGAGCCCGACGCCCAAAGGCAGTCCGATCACGAACACCGATAGCGCGCGTCCCAGCTTTTTCTCGGGGAAACTGTCGCCGGCCATGGAGTAGGTCGCGGGGGACAGCACCGCTTCGCCCACCGCGACGCCGATCCGCGCGAGCGCCAGCTCGACGAATCCGCGGGCGAGGCCGCAGAGGGCCGTCATGCCGCTCCACAGCGCGACGCCCGCGACGATGATGTTGCGCCGGTTGTAGCGGTCGATGGCCCAAGCGATGGGCACGCCCAGTCCCGTGTAGAAGATCGCGAACACGAAACCGTAGAGCAGGCTCATCTGCGTCTCGCTGATGCCGAGATCGGCGCGGATCGGGCCCACCAGCAGGCCGAGGATCACCCGGTCGATGAAGGACAAGATGTACGCGAACATCAGCACGACGATCATGTACCAGGCCACGGCCGGACGCGGCCAGTCGTTCTCGGTGTTCATTGTGGGGCTCGGCCTCTGAGTGAAGATAGGGTGGTCGATGTCGTCATGGCTGTCTCCCAGTCACTCCCACCCGAGGTTGCCGGGGTTCAGGATGCCACGAGGGTCGAGCGCCTGTTTCAGGCGCAGCAGGGTCTCGCGGGTAGCCGGATCCAGTTGCGTGGCGAACGGATAATACTTGCCGAGTTGCGAGTGGACGCCGCCCAGCGAATCGAAGAGCGCGGCCAGTTCGCCGCGCAGCTCATCTACGACGGCTCGCGCTGCCGGGTTCGGCGGGATGCTGCGGAATTTTTCGAACTTGTCGCCCAGCACTTTCTCATGCAGGGGACCGAGCTCGTCCATCCAGTAGAACATCGGCTCGATCAGCCAGGTTCCGGCACCCGTCATGACGATGAACGAGTGCTCTATCCCCTGCGCCTGCAGGCGTTCCGCATGGCGCGCAAAGAATCCTTCCGTCTCCTGCACCACCCGTTGCGCCATGCTCAGCGGGAAGATGCCGTGCACGGGCACCCAGCGTTCGCCCTGTGGGCCGACGATGCCGCGGATGGAGAACGGCTTCGCCCGCAGGGCCACCGGCACCGTCGCGGCGATATCGCGACCGTGCTCCGCCCACAGCGGCCGCAATGCGGCGAGCGCGGCGTCTGCCGCTGCTTGGTCGTGGCCCTCCACCGTGAGGTGCAGGGACCACGGCACCGTGTCGAGCACGCTGCGCCCGACACGCGCGATCTTTGCAGCCTGTCGCAATCCGCTGCCGATGGAGGCGCTCGATCGCACGACCTGCATCAGGGTGCCAAGGCCCTCCTGAAGGTCGACCTTGCCGGCCGAACGATTTTTGACGGGGTCCATGCCCAGCATCCGGCACGGGATCCCGCTGCGCGCGATGCGGGTCATGACCTCGGTCATCGTGGCGAGTCCGGTGAAGGACACGGACGCGAAAGCCGCCCCCACCGGGATCGGCTCGAGCGCCAAGGTGCAACGGGTCTTGATGCCGAGCGTGCCCGTGTCACCCATGAAGAGGCCCGCGAGGTCCGGACCGAAATGCCGGAAAAAAGGCGACGGATGTGCCGCGCGCGCGCTCGTGCCGGTACGCAGGAGGCTGCCGTCGCCTGTCACCACTTCGAGCGCGAGGACTCCGGCGAGGGCGGTCGGGCCGGCGTTCTGGGCGACGGCGCCGCAGATCGTCGAGTGCGAGCCCGAGATCGGGCCGCGGATCACGGGGCGCAGACCCGATGCCGCAGCGGCCGTCTCCGCACGCTGCCAGGTGCAGCCTGCGCCGACAGTCATGAACAGATCCTCCGCGTTCAGCTCCAGGATCGTGTCGAGTCGCGACAGGTCCAGGATCACCGTGCCCGGGCCTGAGGGCACATAGCCCCGCGTGTAGGACACGCCGCCGCCGCGCGGTGCGACGGGGATGCCGAGGCGCGCCGCGATCCGCACGACCGCAGCGACTTCCGCGCTGGAGCCCGGACGGATGACCGCCGCCGCCAGAGGCATGCCCTCGCGGAAAAAAACGTCGCCGGAACACAGCTCGCGGTCTGCGAGCGCGGTCGACACATGCGCCGCGCCGACCGCGTCGCGGAATTCATCGAGGGGGATCTCCGTGAGGATCGCCGTACTCATCGGGGGGTGCGGGCGGGGAGCGCGCGCAGTGAGCCGATGCAGTCGTGGAGCGCCTGCCGCAGTGCGCCCTGTTTCGCGCTGATGCGCTCGCTCGGTCCGCCGATGCTGATCACGGTCGGCAGGATGCAGAGATGCTCTGGCGCCGCCGTCGCGATCGCCGCCACGCCGGGTGCGGCTGCGGAGTCCGCGAAGAACACGCCCTCCTCGCGGGCTTGGCGTACGAGACTGAGAACGGAGCTGAGCGCCGGCAGTCTGGCCGAAGGGCCCGCCTTGCGTAGCGCACGGCCATGCATGGAGCGGATGGTGGTGTCCGCCAGCGTCGCGAGGCACGCGGTACCCGCGCTGGTACCCCACAGGGGGATGCGGGTGCCCGGTTGCACCACGAGCTGGATGCCGAGGTCCTCGCTGCTGACGTGCACCACCTCGAGTTCCAGGTCGGCGAGGCACATGACGCTCGCTGTCTCGCCGGTCACGAGCCTCAGGTGTTCAGCCGCATCTCGCAAGCGGTCATCCAACACCGCAGCGCCCTGCAGCCAGGCGGTCACCTTGGCGAGTTGCGCACCGGGCAGATAGCTTGCGCGCCGCCGGTCGATGGAGAGCCAGCCCAGTTCGCACAACGCCTTGAGCAGCGAGCCCAGACTGGATCGCGGTATGCCGAGGTTCGTGGCGATCTCTTGGCTCGAGAGCGGGCGCTGTTCCCGCTCGAACAACTCGAACAACGCGGCGATTCGGACCACCGATCTGGCGACACCCGTCATGTTAATGAAATCCCCATATATGGACAGATTAGCTTGATATCAGGTTTTCTTGACAATGAGTAGCCTCGGCGGGAACCTTGCCATAGTTTCCTCAAGAGGTCATCGCCATGAAAAAGCGCACATTCACACGCCGCGTTGGAACGATGTTGCTTGGGCTGCCGGCTGCTCTGACCGGGGTCGCCTCGGCGCAGGTCGGGGGCGGAGACGTCCTTGAGGAGATCACCGTGACCGCCCAGCGTCGCAACGAGAGCATCCAGACGGTGCCGGTCGCCGTGACGGCGATCGACCCGGTGCAGCTCGAGCGTCGCCAGATCACCGACACCAAGCAGGTGATCTACAACGTCCCGAACCTCACGGGCAACAGCAACGTCGGTCAGGCCACGGCCACCGCGTTCTTCCTGCGCGGCGTGGGCACCACCGAGAACCTCGCGACCGCCGACACCAGCGTCGGCTTGTATGTCGACGATGTCTACATCGCGCGTCAGGCGGTGAACAACTTCAACCTCGCGGACATCGAACGCATCGAGGTGCTGCGCGGCCCCCAGGGCACGTTGTACGGCCGCAATACCAACGGCGGTGCCATCAAGATCGTCACGAAGAAGCCTTCGGCGGATCCCGAGCTCGCGGTGCGCGGCTCCTATGGCAACTACAACAGATGGTCCCTCCGGCTCTCGGGCAACGCGCCGATCACCGATGAGGTGTTCGTCCGCGCGAACTTCCTGACGCAGCAGGGCGACGGCTACATCCGCAACCTCACCCTCGGCAAAGACGTCAACGACCTCGACTACGTCGGCGGCCGTATCGCAGTGCGCGCCCTGCCGTCCGAGAACGTCGACATCAACTTCGCGTTCGACTACAGCAAGGACGTCACCAACGGCAACTACGCCTCGGACATCGCCGGCGTGCTTCGTCCGTCCCTGAACGACCTGCGCAAGAGCGTGTCGGGTCTCAACGCACTCGGCGAAGCAGAGACGCTCGGCGGCTCGCTCAATGTGAACTGGGAGCTCTCGGACTCCTTCTCGCTGCTGTCGGTGACGGGCTATCGCGAGACCGACCAGAACCTCGACATCGATCTGTCCGATCAGCCGAGCCCGTTCTACAACCTCAAGCAGCGGCAGATCGCCGAACAGATCAGCCAGGAGTTCCAGGGCTCGGGCGAGCTGACGGACAACCTGCGCGTCGTCGCCGGCGTCTACTATTTCAAGGAGACGGCCGACATCAACCTGACCGATCTCACCCGCTCGGTGGCGAACGGCCCGCAGAGCCGGTTCAACAAGGTCTACGACATCGAGATCGAGAGCTACGCGGGCTTCGCCCAGCTTGAATACACCTTGGGTGACTTCACGCTGCTGGCCGCCGCGCGTTACACCTCGGAAGATCGGTCGATGGATGTGGTGCAGACCAGCAGCATCCCGACGGCACTGTTCAACTACACCACGGCGGACCTGCGGGCGCGTGCCGCAGCCGGGCAGAACATCACCCCGGATCGTTCCTTCAGCCGAACGACGCCGAAGTTCGGCGTCAATTGGCAGATCAACGACGAGCTGTTCGCGTACGCGTCCTACACCGAGGGCTTCCGTTCCGGCGGCTGGACCGGGCGTGCGCTGCGTGTCGACCAGTTCATCAACTTCGCGCCCGAGACCGTCGAGACCTACGAGCTGGGCCTGAAGACCACGCTCGCCGGCGGCAAGGTCCGGTGGAACACCTCGGTGTTCTCCATGGACTACAGCGATCTCTTCAACACCCTCACGATCGCCGGTGTGTTCACGGTGCAGACCGCAGACGCCAAGATCGAAGGCGCCGAGACCGAGTTCACCTACCGCGCGAGCCGTTGGCTCGACCTGTTCGCGAATGTCGGTTACCTCGACACGGCCTACAAGGGCACCCGCCCCGTGAACCTCGCGCCCGAGTTGCAGCGCGCGCCGCAGCTGCAGGTCAAGGCCGGGTTCTCGGTGGACTACCCGCTCGCCGCCGGTTCCTTGCTGGTCAATGCCGACGCGTTCTACACCGACAAGTACCTCGCGAGCCCGGCCAACCTGTCGTTCACCGTGCCGCTGCAACCCGCGGGCGTCGGCGTGACCGGCGACTTCACCATCGTCAACGCGTCCGTCGGCTATCGCTGGAACGAGGACAAGTACGAAGTCAGCGCGTCCTGCACGAACTGCCTCGACGAGGAATACTTCGAAGGCGGCACCTACATCGGCTCCTATGCGGGTGTATGGACGGGTGCGCCGCGGTTCTATCGTCTGGGCTTCGGCATCCGGATGTGATGGGTCGATGACGAAGGTGAAGAACGTGAAAGCCGCCAGCCCCAAGACAGCCGGCTACATCGACATCGTCTGCAACGTCTACACGCCAGAGATGGTGCGCGAGGGTCGTACCGGGCTGGACGACGCTTTCAAGGAACAGGTGAGGATGGAGCCGGCGATGCGGCCCGGCGTGTCCATGGCGCAGTACATCAAGCGCATGGACAGGGCGGGCATCGAACGTTCACTGCTGATCGCGGTGCGCGCCGGCGACCTCCGGGTCCGCGGCTCGTTCGAGGTGCCCTACGACGTGGTCGCCAAGATCTGTCGCAAGTACCCGGACCGTTTTTCGGGACTCGCCGGTATCGACCCCACGCGGGGCATGCAGGGTCTTCGCGATCTGGAGATCGCCGTCAAGGAGCATGGCTTCGTCGGGGCGCACTGGTACCCGCACTGGTTCTCCATGCCGCCCGATGCGGCGCAGATCTACCCGTACTACGCCAAGTGCTGTGAGCTCGGCATCCCGATCATGATGCAGGTCGGACACAACCTCGTGTACAGCCGCGAGAGGCGGCTGCCCTCCGTCGGACGTCCGATCCTGCTCGATCAGGTGGCGATCGATTTTCCGGAGCTCACGCTGATCGGGATACACATCGGCGTGCCCTGGACCGACGAGATGATCTCGATGTGCTGGAAGCACGAGAACATCTACACGGCAGGCGATGCCTACGCACCCAAGCACTGGCCGGCCCAATACGTGCGCTACGCCAACAGCTACGGGCGGCACAAGGTGCTGTTCGGCAGCGACTGGCCCGTGATCGATCCTGAGCGTGCGGTGCAGGAAGTGTCCGAGCTGGGGTTCAAGCCCGAGTCGCACCGGATGCTGATGCGCGACAATGCGCTGCGCATCTTCAGCAAGATCCCCCGCTGAGACCCGGATCAGATGACTGAGCCTTCGGCCGGACCGGCTCCCCTTCCGCCGTCGTTCCATGCGATGACCATGGGGTCGGGGGTCCGTGCGGCGGCCGCGCGCGCTCCCGACAAGATCGCCGTGCTGCATGGCGATCGTCGTCGCAGCTACGGTGAGCTGGTCCGTCGCTTTGACCGCGTGACCGCAGGCTGCATCGGGCAGCTGGGACTCCGTCCTGGCGACAACGTGGCGATCGTGGCGCGGAACTGCATCGAGTATCTCGAGGTGGTCTGCGGTGTGCCCGAGGCCGGCGTCGCCGTCGCTACCATCAACGCCCGTTTCACGCCGACCGAGATCGCCGCCGTCTGTGCCGATGCGTGTGCGCGCGTGGTGTTCGTCGATGCGGCCTCCGCGCCGCTGGTGCGGCAGGCCGTGTTGCCCGGGGTCGAGCGCATCATCGAGTTCGGCCCTGAGTACGAGCGTTTCCTGGAGCAGGATTCCGGCGCGCTGTCGTTGCCGCGTGTCGATGAGTGGTGCACATGGACGATCCCCTACACGTCGGGGACCACGGGCAAGCCCAAGGGTGTGCTGCTCTCCCACCGCTCGCGCACTCTGATCGCGCTCGCCTCTGCGGCCGAGTTCGGCTGTTTTTCGCCTGACGACCGGTTTCTCGCGATGACGCCGATGAACCATGGCGGCGGCCTCGCGTTCCCCATGGCGTCCCTGCTGTTGGGCGGCTCCGTCGAGATCATGGACCACTTCGACGCCGTGCAGGTGCTGGAGCGTCTCAAGAGCGGCGGCATCACCGGCGTCTTCATGGTGCCGACGCATTTCCACCAGATCTTTTCACTCGAGCCGCAGGTGCTCGAGCGGTATCGGCGGCCGCCGCTGCGCGCGCTCATCTCGAATGCCGCACCGCTGCCGCAGCCGATGAAGGAAAAGATCATCCCGTACTTCGGCGAGGACCTGCTGTTCGAGATATACAGCTCCACGGAGGCGGGCTTCGTCACGAGTCTGCGGCCGGCGGACCAGTTGCGGAAGCAGAGCTGCGCCGGCTTGCCTCACCCGCAGGCCCAGATACGCGTGCTCGACGAGGAGGGCCGGGATTGTCCGCCCGGCGTGGTGGGCGAGATGCACAGTCGCTCGCCGTGGCTGTTCAACGGATATTGGAACCGGCCTGCCGCAACGGCAGAGGCCCTTCGTGACGGTTGGGTCACGGTGGGAGATCTCGCCCGACGCGACGACGAGGGCTACGTCTATATCGTCGATCGCAAGAAGGACATGGTGATCTCGGGCGGCGTAAACATCTACCCGCGAGAGATCGAGGAAGTCCTGCTCGCGCATCCCGCGGTGTCGGACATCGCGGTCGTCGGCGTGCCCGACGAGCGCTGGGGCGAGCGGCTACGCGCATTCGTCGTGCTGCGTCCGGGCGCGCGCCTCAGCGTGGACGACATCGGCTCGTTCTGCGCGGGCAGGCTGGCGCCCTACAAGATCCCCAAGGAACTCCGCAGCATCGAGGTCCTTCCCCGCAACGCCAACGGCAAGGTCCTCAAGACCGAATTGCGGTTGCTCGACTGAGGCATTGGCCGGTGCGCCGGCACGATCACCCCCGCCTGTTCCGGGGTGGGTGACGCGACGTTCGGCGCCGAGGGGCTCGGGTCCGACTCGCGGAGGCCGTGATAATCTCCTCGCCATGCAACACCCCCCCACGGCGAACGCTTTTCCCGAGATCAAGGTCCCGGCGCTGCTGACCTTCCTCGCGCTGATCGTCGGCTTCGTCATCGGCACGGCCTTCCAAGGGGTCGCGGGCTTCGCGCCCGTCCTCGGGGCCGCGGAGGAACTCGGCAGTCTGTGGCTGAAGCTGCTGCAGCTCACCATCCTGCCGCTCGTCATCGGGCTCGTCGTCACGGGCATCTCGCAGACGCTCGCGGCCGCGGGCGGCGGGCGACTCGCGCGGCGCGCGGTGCTGTTCTTCGTGGTGGTGCTGCTGTTCTCGGGCGTGATGGCCGCGATCCTCGTACCCACGCTGCTCGAGCTCCTGCCGATCCCGTCGGCCGCCGCCGCCGCGTTGAGCGGGGGCGGGGTGGACGCCGGCAAGGTCCCGGGCTTTGCCGACATCCTCGATGCGATGGTGCCGAGCAACATCTTCGCCGCTGCCGCCAACAACGCCATGCTGCCCGTGGTGCTGTTCGCCGCGGTGCTCGCGCTCGCCCTGACGCGCATCGCACAAGGACCGCGCCAGCTGATGGTGCAGTTCTTCGAGGGCCTCGCCGCCGCGATGATGGTGATCGTCGGCTGGGTGCTGATGCTCGCGCCGATCGGCGTGTTCGGCCTCGCGGTGTCTCTCGCGGCCCAGACCGGCGCCGACGCGATCGGCGGCCTCGCGCACTACATCCTGATCGCGAGCGCCGCGGGCCTCGTCGTGCTGCTCGTGTCGGTCGCGATCGCGCTGACGCTCGGCGGCCGCTCGCCGATGGCGTTCGGCCGCGCCATGGTGCCCGTGTTCGCCGTCGCCATCTCGACGCAGTCCTCGCTCGCGAGCCTGCCGGCGATGCTCGTCGCCTCGCGCAAGTTGGGCGTACGCGAATCCACCGCCGATTTCGTGCTGCCGCTCGCGGTCGCGATCTTCCGCGCCACGAGCCCGGCGATGAACATGGCCGTCGCGATCTACGTCGCGTACCTCACGGGCACGCCGCTCTCGGCCTGGACGCTGGCCGCCGGCGTGCTGGTCGCGTTCCTGGTGTCGCTGAGCTCGGTGTCGCTGCCCGGCACGCTCAGCTTCGTAGTGTCCGTCGGCCCGATCGCCATGGCGATGGGTGTGCCGATCGAGCCGCTCGCGCTGCTGGTCGCCGTCGAGATGCTGCCCGACATCATGCGCACCCTCGGCAACGTCACCGCCGACGTGGCGGTCACCGCCGCGGTGGACCGCAAGGGCGAACGTCAGGCTGCCCGCGGCGCCTGATCGCGCGCCGCGCCCGGTCTGCGACGCCGCCTGATCAGCCTGCGCGGTCTTGCAGCGCGACGAACGTCGCGCGGCAGCGCCAGAACAGCAGCGCGGCCAGCGGTGCGCTCACGAGCGCCACCACCGACACGCCGTCGCCGATCCGCGCTTCGTCGGCGAACACATAGTCCGAGATGGCGGAGGCCACCGTCGCACCGAGCCCGATGCCGACGATGTTGATGACGAGCAGGTAGATCGCCGACACCCGCGCGCGCAGCGCGTTCGGGGTCACGAGCTGGAGCGCGGAGGACGTCGCGCCGAACGGGAAGCTCGAGAAGAAGAGCGTGGGCACCGCGAACACGAGCGCCAGCACCACATCGTCCGCCTGGAAGGTGGCGATGGACACGGGCCACAGACACAGCGCACTGAGCAGCGCCACCTTGATCTCGGCTTGCCGATCGCCCTTCGCGCGCCAGCGATCCGCGAGGATCCCGCCGGTCAGGATGCCCGCCGCGCCTGCCACGAACATGATCGGCCCGTAGGTGAACGCCACGAACAAGGCATCGACGCCGAAGCTGCGCATCAGGTGCGCCGGGAACCAGAACGCGATGCCGTTGAAGAGCAGCGTCAGGCACGAGACACCGAAGAACAGGTTGAAGTAGAACCCGCGGTGCGCCCGCAACTGAGCCATGACATCGCCGAAGCTCGACAGCGCCGTGGTCGGCCCTTGCCGCGGCGGCTCCTGCATCGTCATCACCCACAGTGCCACGAGGATCCCGGGCGGTCCGAGCAGCAGGAACGGGATCTGCCAACCGCGGACCTCACCCAACAACGGCACTTCGACCGGCGGCAGCGTCGAGATGTACTGCACCAGCGCGCCGGTCACCATGATCGCGACGCCGATGCCGAAATAGACCCCCATCGAGAAGAGGCCGAGTGCGCGGCCCCGTTTCTCCGGTGGGTAGTAGTCGGCGAGCATGGAATAGGCGGTCGGCGTGAGTGCGGCCTCGCCGATCCCCACGCCCACCCGCGCGGCGAACAGCCCCGCGAAACTCGTCATGCGGCCGCAGACCGCGGTCATCAGCGACCAGAAGAACACGCCCGCCGCG
>Ga0208596_1000276_pt1 | contig 17165 bp, 17 predicted proteins | sample LakMenEpi12Jul11_FD_150686 | JGI IMG/M metagenome (GOLD analysis project Ga0208596, IMG submission 150686) | Freshwater microbial communities from Lake Mendota, WI - 12JUL2011 deep hole epilimnion (SPAdes) | ecosystem: Environmental > Aquatic > Freshwater > Lake > Epilimnion/Euphotic zone ...
CAAGGTGAGACTCAAGTTGTTGCAGCAGCAAACGCCTTGATTGCAAATACAGATGCCGAAGCTGCCAGCCTTGTTTCACTCTATGAAGCCTGTCCCGATAATGTCAGCGTGGTAAGTCCTGGCGTTGATCTCTACACATTTACTGCTGGTAACGGACGGAAGGCAGCGCGTGAAGCTGTCGGCTTGCCGCAAGATGCTCACATCTTGGCTTTCGTTGGCCGCATCCAGCCACATAAAGGTCCTGAAGTATTAATCCGCGCTGTTGCTGAGATGCTCAATCACTCACCGCATCTTCGCCCTAAATTGATCACGGTAATCATGGGCGGAGCATCTGGCAGTGGCGTTGGTGAAGTTGAACGACTTAAAGATTTAGTCTCATGGCTCAACATCAGCGATGTAGTGAGATTTGAAAACCCTGCACCACGTGCCGAACTGCCACAGTGGTATCGCGCAGCAGATTTGGTCTGCGTACCAAGTTATTCCGAAAGTTTTGGACTTGTCGCACTCGAAGCACAAGCGTGCGGAACACCGGTTGTTGCAACCGCTGTCGGCGGGCTTCGCACGGCAGTTGCTGACGGTATCTCTGGCGTATTAGTTGATGGCCACGATCCACGTGCCTGGTCTTCAGTATTGGCCCGTCTGATCCAAGAACCACAGCGTCGCGTACTGCTTTCAATGGGTGCGATTGAACATGCATCACACTTCGGTTGGGATGCAACAGCTCGTGGAACACTAGATATCTACGATCGCATCATTGCAACATCAGCCTCTGCTGCCTCTGCCCGCAAAATTATTGGATAACTGTGGCACTCAATACTGTTGATGTCATCACAACATTTTTGGCTGATCACACTCTTGAGTTTGATCGCCCATCAGAAAATACATTTCTTGTAACCTTGCCAGGTCAGACCAAACTGGCAACACATTGTGCACTGGTAGTTGGCGATCACACCTTGAGCATTAACGCTTTTGTCATTCGCAAACCTGATGAGAATGCAGGCGATGTGCATGCCTGGTGCATGGCAAAGAACGCTGCCATGTATGGAATCGCATTTGCTACCAATGAACTAGGAGATATCTATCTTGTTGGTCGCCTGCCACTGGCAGCGGTCAATAAAGTTGAGCTTGATCGGTTGTTGGGATCGGTGATGCAATATGCCGATAGCTCATTTAATCCACTCTTGGAACTCGGATTTGCAGATGCAATCCGTCGCGAGTGGGCATGGCGAGTAAATCGTGGTGAATCGCTGGCAAATCTCGATGCATTTAAGCATCTGATTTAATTGAAAGCATTTAGTTGCTTTAGGATGTACCCATGAATCTCATCCTCCTGCGCCACGGCGAATCTGAATGGAATGCTAAGAATCTCTTTACCGGTTGGGTCGATGTTCGACTTTCAGCAACTGGTGAAGAAGAGGCAAAGCGCGGCGGAGTTCTTTTAAGCGAAGCAGGGCTCTTGCCTGATGTAGTTCACACATCTTTGTTGCGTCGCGCAATCACTACGTCGCAGCTCGCTTTAGATAATTGCGATCGCCACTGGATTCCAGTCAAACGTTCATGGCGCTTAAATGAGCGTCACTACGGTGCGCTTCAAGGAAAAGATAAGGCGCAGACTTTGGCCGAGTACGGCGAAGAGCAATTTATGCTCTGGCGTCGCTCATTTGATGTGCCTCCTCCAGCTATTGAAGATGGCTCCCAGTACTCACAAGATGCTGATCCTCGTTATAGCGATCTTGGCGCGGATCTTCCTCGCACTGAATGCTTGAAAGATGTTGTTACTCGCATGCTTCCTTATTGGCACGAATCAATCGTTCCTGATCTCAAGGCTGGCAAGACTGTACTTGTTACGGCGCATGGAAATTCATTGCGTGCACTGGTTAAGCACCTTGATGGAATCAGCGATGAAGATATTGCTGGGTTAAATATCCCAACCGGAATTCCGTTGCACTATGAACTCAACACAGATCTGACACCAGTTGTTAAAGGTGGAAAGTATTTAGATCCAGCTGCAGCAGCAGATGCAATTAAGGCAGTTGCTAACCAGGGTAAGAAGTAAAAGTTAGAGCGAGAGTTAGATCGCTGCTTGGCTCTCTGATGCGTACTCACCTTTAACAAGGAAGTAGACGCGACGAGCAATCGAAACGGCGTGGTCTGCACAGCGCTCGTAGTAGCGACCAAGAAGTGTCATATCAATCGCTGCTTCAATCCCATGTGACCATGAATCATCGAGCAACGCGACAAAGAGTGCGCGGTGCAACTTATCCATCTCATCATCGTCGGTCTCTAGCTCGATTGCAGCCTGGAGGTCTTGTGTCTTAACAACATGAGTAGATTTTTCAATAATCTTTACTGCAGTTGTACCCATATTTTCAATCGTCTTTACAAGCTCTGCGGGGACAGCGACTTCCGGATAACGCATACGTGCAAGCTTTGCGATGTGGTGGCAGAGATCGCCCATACGCTCAAGGTCTGCACTCATGCGGAGTGACGTAACCAAGATGCGAAGATCTTGAGCAACAGGTTGTTGACGCGCCATCAAATTAATTGCACGCGCTTCTAAATCATGTTGAATCGAGTCAAGTTTTTCATCATCAGAGATCACTTGTTCCGCAAGTTTTACATCGGCGCCGAGAAGAGCCTGACTTGAGCGAGACATCGCCGTCGAAACCATCTCTCCCATAGTGACGAGGGTGGCTTGAATGGCATCTAACTCTTCATGAAAGGCATCGCGCATGTGGTGAGTTTACTTGCCCAGCGGTCCAATACACGGGAGGTTTATGAATGGAGTTTGAACAATGGATTAAGAGTAAGTAATCAAGGGATATATACCCCTTCAGATTCTCTAACCCCTGCCCGCCTCTCTACTATAGGAACATGTTTACCCGAAGGAGTAAGAGCCAAGAGTCTCCGGCTCCGGTTGGGTTACCCGCTTTAGCTATCGATCTACTCGAGGTAATCGATGCCGAATACATCATCTTGACCTCTTTTGATGTTGTTCTTGAATGTTCAAACGGGATTCGATCTCTTGGAATTATTAAAGAAATCAGAATTACTTCCCAACCCATTCTTAATTTAGTGCGTGCAGTTCGACGTTCAGGCAAATATGAAGAGCAAACCCTTGCGCTACCTCGTGGACCTCTTGGTGATGGAACCCACGACCTTGTTGTTCGAGTATCTCTCGTTGGGGACGAGGGCCTGATTGCAATCCTTGTATTTGATGATTCCGAATTTCATCGGCTTGATTCAATGCGCAGAGATTTTGTAGCAAATATTTCACACGAGCTAAAAACTCCAATCGGCGCACTCTCTATCTTGGCCGAAGCTGTTCTAGAGGCAAGTGATGATCCGGCAGCAATTAAGAAGTTTGCTTCACGTATGCAAATTGAAGCAACCCGTCTGTCAGAGCTGGTTCAAGAAGTAATTAATCTTTCACGACTTCAGGATGAGGATCCATTGAAGAACGCTGAGATTCTCGATGTAGCAAATATTGCGCGAGAAGCAATTGATGAGTCTCGTCTGGCTGCTGATAAGCAGCAGATTGAAATTGTCTTTGCTGATGAAGAAGTCTGTTATGTGCTTGGAGATAAAGGTCAGTTGCGGATGGCGATGAGTAACTTAATTAAAAATGCCATTAACTACAGCCCTGCATCAACTCGAGTGGGTATCGGAATTAACTGTAAGGATGAACTTGTTGAATTTACCGTTACCGATCAAGGTGTAGGTATTCCCGAAAAAGATCTCGAACGAATTTTTGAACGCTTTTATCGCGTTGATCCTGCCCGCTCGCGCATTACAGGTGGGACTGGCCTTGGTTTATCAATCGTAAAACACGTGGCAAGTAATCACGGTGGGGATATCAGCGTGTGGAGTTTAGAAGGACAAGGCAGCACATTTACTTTGCGTTTGCCGCGCGTAAAAGAAGGTTCGATACAGCCAACTAGGAATGAAGGTTAGTTATGACCAGAATACTTGTCGTAGAAGATGAAGAGTCATTCTCTGAGGCGCTGGGATATCTTCTTGGACGTGAAGGTTTTGATGTCACGTTGGCCGATACTGGAACAAAGGCAATCGAAGAATTCGATCGAGTTGGTGCCGATCTAGTCCTACTCGACCTCATGTTGCCAGGCCTTTCAGGTACTGAAGTTTGTAAGCAGATTCGTCAGCGCTCCGATGTGCCGATCATCATGTTGACTGCGAAAGATTCAGAGGTTGATAAAGTCGTTGGTCTAGAACTTGGTGCAGATGACTATGTCACCAAGCCATACTCGTCTCGCGAGTTAGTGGCCCGTATCCGAGCCGTATTACGTCGCAACAGCGAGATGGGCGATGATGTTGTTTCAACAGGCACACTCACTGTCGGACCCGTTCGCCTTGATACCGAGCGCCACGTTGTAGAGATCAATGGAAAGATCGCCCAATTCCCGCTTAAAGAGTTTGAGTTGCTGGAATTTCTAATGCGCAATAGCGGCAGAGTGCTGACACGTACCCAGCTCATTGATCGCGTCTGGGGAAGTGACTATGTTGGAGACACCAAGACCCTCGACGTTCACATCAAGCGTCTGCGCGCAAAGATTGAAGTTGACCCAGCAAACCCTGTCTACATTCAGACAGTGCGTGGTCTTGGGTACAAGCTAGAAGATAAGTAATTACTCAGTAACTGTTGCTGTATCTGCAGCGTCTGCAGTGGCAATTTCTGCTCCTGAGATAACGTTCTTAAAGTCATCTCGCTTGTCGCGGATGATCACTTCTGCTGTTACAAATCCAGCCTTAGCAAAACCAAGTGAAATAGTTACATGCGTGCCAGGCTGTGGATTTGCGCCAAGAAAAACTGCTTTGGCATTTGCCTGTTCGCCTTCAAAGAAGAGCGGCTTATTTGGTAGCAGTGCAGTTTCACCACCGAGAGTTGCCTGCATGCCCTGGACTGAAAATCCTAGAAGCTGATCTGACTCTGTGCCCTGATTTACAATCGTTGCAACAACAACTGCTGCTCCATCTTCGGTATCGACAAGCGTCAGATTTACTACGCGAATCTCGCTACCGTTTTCTCTGATTGTAATTTCAGTACCATCAGTCACGCGAGTAATTTTTGTTGTCGCTGCATTCAGTCCAGCTCCACAACCACTAAGTAGTAGTGAGAACGCAAGGGCAGATGTAATTACAATTGTTTTGCGGCGCATGAGCAGATTCTCTCACGGTGATCTGGGAAAAACGAAACTCAGCAAAATGTCAAGTGGAATTTACGCATGGAACTAGTCACATTTTCGCAGTTAGTGCTCGGGTTTTATCTGTCGGTGAGGGCTGGTAGAATTGACCCTCTAGCGAAGGGCAACACATGACATTTAAGGTCGGCGAAACCGTTGTTTATCCTCATCACGGAGCAGCTCTTATCGAGGCAATTGAAACTCGAGTTATTAAGGGTGAAGAGAAGACCTACCTCGTTTTGAAGGTTGCACAAGGCGATCTCACTGTCCGCGTTCCTGCGGAGAATGTAGATCTCGTCGGTGTTCGTGATGTTGTTGATAGCGCAGGGTTGGATCACGTATTTAACGTTCTTCGTCAGCCATATACTGAAGAGCCAACAAACTGGTCTCGTCGCTACAAGGCCAACCTAGAGAAGATTGCTTCAGGCGATGTTGTTAAGGTCGCAGAAGTTGTTCGCGATCTCTACCGTCGCGATCTTGATCGTGGACTTTCAGCCGGAGAAAAGCGCATGCTTACAAGAGCGAAGATGATTCTTGTTTCAGAGCTAGCACTTGCAGAGCACACAGATGAAGTTAAGGCCGCCGAAATTCTTGATGAGGTTCTTGCTTCCTAACGCTTACCTCCTGAAGAAAGAAGTACCCATGATCGCCGCCATCATTGCTGCAGCAGGCAGTGGCGAACGCTTCGGAAGCACAATTCCTAAAGCGCTTATCTCGCTCGGAGATCGCACACTTATTGAACATGCTCTTTCATCTTTGTCGGCAGTTGTCGATGAGATCGTAATTACCTCACCTGCTGGATATGAAGATGCAATCCGTGCGATCGCAGCAGATCGTGCGACCGTTGTTACTGGCGGATCGACTCGCAGCGAGAGCGTTCGAATCGGTTTAGCTTCCATATCGCAGAACGCCGAATTTGTATTGGTACATGATGCGGCTCGCGCACTTGCAAGTAGCAATTTAGCTCGCAACGTTATTGCAGCTCTCCGCGCAGGTGAAGTTGCCGTGATTCCTGGCTTGCCACAAGTTGATACAGTCAAAGTTATCGATGGTGATGGGTATGTCACCGCTACCCCAGATCGTGCGCCACTTCGTCGCGTACAGACACCGCAAGGTTTTGCCTTTGATCTTTTAAAGAGAGCTCACGAGAGCAAATCTGATGCAACAGATGATGCTGCTCTGGTTGAACAACTTGGCGCACGAGTTAAAGTCATTGAAGGCGAAGAACGTGCCATCAAGATCACAACGCCATCGGATTTAGCGACAGCTCTTCAATTTCTTGGCAACACTCATGACTTTTCAACTGGCGTCGGCGTTGATGCACATGCCTTTGCTGATGGTCGTCCACTTCATTTAGCTGGTCTCTTCTGGCCAGATGAAACTGGCGTAGATGGGCACTCCGATGGTGATGTTGCAGCACATGCAATCTGTGACGCACTCTTAGCCGCCTCTAACCTTGGCGATCTCGGAAGTAACTTTGGAACATCACGTCCAGAATATGCCGGTGCAAGTGGTGCGCAGTTATTACAGGAGACGGTGCGCTTAGTAGAGCAAGCTGGCTATTCGATTTCACATGTTTCAGTGCAAATCATTGGCAACCGTCCAAAAATTGGTGCACGAAGAGTCGAGGCAATTGCCGCGCTCTCTACAGCCCTTGGTGGTGCCGATGTTGCACTTCTAGCAACAACAACTGATGGTCTTGGCCTTACAGGTGAAGGAAAAGGCATTGCCGCCATTGCATCTGCGTTGATTACCAAGAATTGATCAGTTTTTTCACAAGGTAGACTTAGCTCATGAGTTCGCTATCGTTGTATGACACCCTCACGCGAACCACTTCTCCCTTCGTTCCACTCAAGGCTGGTGAAGTGGGGATCTATCTCTGCGGCGCCACAGTGCAAGCCCCGCCACATATTGGCCATGTTCGCTCTGGAGTGAACTTCGATATTTTGCGACGCTGGCTCACCAAGAGTGGATACAACGTCACATTTATTCGCAATGTGACAGATATCGATGACAAGATTTTGCATAAGGCAGTTCATGAAGAGATGCCTTGGTGGGCAGTTGCGATGAAGTACGAGCGTGCATTTAGCGATGCCTACGCAGCCCTTAATGTCTTGCCTCCTACATATGAGCCACGTGCAACTGGCCATGTGACTCAGATGATCGAGCTCATGCAGATCTTGATTGAAAAGGGTGCGGCATACGCACCAGGTAATGGCGATGTATATCTCGAAGTTCGTAAACTAAAGTCTTATCTCACCTTGTCCAGGCAGAATGTAGATGATTTACAGTCTGCAGCCGATGCTGACGAAACATTTAAGAAAGATCCGCGTGACTTTGCGTTATGGAAAGCTGCAAAGGCAGGCGATCCATCATGGCCAACTCCGTGGGGTGCAGGGCGCCCAGGATGGCACCTTGAATGTTCTGCAATGGCACATGCATACCTTGGTGAAAGCTTTGATATTCACGGCGGCGGACTTGATCTGATTTTCCCGCATCACGAGAACGAGATTGCACAATCTGAAGCTGCAGGTTATGGATTTGCAAAGCGCTGGTTACATAACGCGTGGGTTACAGCTTCCGGTGAGAAGATGAGTAAATCACTTGGTAACTCGCTACAAGTACAAGAGCTACTCAAGAGTGTTCGTGGAGTCGAACTCCGTTGGTATCTCGGCAGTGCGCATTACCGTTCAATGCTCGAGTTTTCACATGAAGCTCTCGCTGAATCTGCGATTGCGTTTGGACGTATTGAATCATTCCTGAATCGCTCAGTTGAAATTCTTGGCGTCGTACCTACTCCTGTAATAAGTGATGGCTTTGCTGCTGCGATGAATGATGATTTAGCCGTGCCACAAGCACTCGCTGGCATTTCAGAGGCACTTCGCCTTGGAAATATCGCAATTACTGCAGGAGATAAGGCCGGCATTACTAATTCGGCAAATGAGATTCGTGGTGCACTCGAAGTTCTCGGCTGCGACCCATTCGATAGCGCTTTCGCGGCAATCGATGGATCGGAAGATTTAACTTCAGCCCTCGATGGCACCATTAAATTAGCCTTGGAACAGCGTGAGGCAGCGCGAGTACGTAAAGATTTCGCTGCAGCCGATGCGATTCGCGATGGCTTGATGGCACTTGGAATTACTATTGAAGATAGCGCACAAGGGCCACGATGGTCGATCACACGAAGTGAGAGTAAATAAATGGCCGGTAATTCAAAACCACGTGGCGCAGTTCGCGGATCTAAAAAAGGTCCTTCATCAGGATCTGGCGGAAACAATAAGCGTCGTCTCGAAGGTAAAGGTCCAACACCAAAAGCTGAAGACCGTCCCTATCACGCCGCTGCAAAGCGAAAGAAAGCAGCCGAAAAGAAAGATGGAAAGCGTGGGGGAACGTCATCACCACGCGCTGCTGCATCTCCTCGCGGCCGTAGTGAGAAACCTAAGGGTGAAATTGTTTCTGGTCGTAACGCAGTTCTGGAAGCGCTACGCGAAAATGTTCCTGCAACAGAGCTGATTGTTGCGCGCAGCATCGATGTAGATGATCGCGTCGCTGAATCTCTCAAGCTAGCACTCCATCATGGACTTAACATCCGTGAAGTGCATCGCGCTGAGATCGAAAACATTAACGCCAATAGCCAAGGAATTATTTTGGCAATTAAGCCATATCAATATTCAAGTTTTCAAGAGATTGCAGAGCAAGCAAATCATCCAATGATGATCATCGCACTCGATGGTGTGACAGATCCTCGAAACCTCGGTGCAATTGTGCGAAGCGCATCAGCTTTTGGTGCCGCAGGTGTTGTGATGACTGAGCGCCGTGCTGCTGCAATGACTGCCGCCGCTTGGAAATCTTCAGCTGGAGCAGCAGCCCGCCTTCGCGTTGCACAGGTTACAAACCTTGCTCGCACGATTGAAGATGCCCAGAAATTGGGATGTTTCGTGGTTGGACTCGATGGGGAAGCCGATGTGACCTTAAGCGAGATGAAGGTTGCTAAAGAGCACCTCATGATCGTTGTTGGTAGCGAAGGCAAGGGACTATCACGGCTTGTGCGTGAAAAGTGCGACCTCGTTGTCTCTATTCCAATTATGGCTAGTACAGAATCTCTCAACGCAAGCGTTGCAACATCAATTGCAATGTTCTGGGTAGATGAGCAGCGTCGTAAGAAGTAGGCAGCCTGCAAATGATCTATAACCGTTTTGTAGTGTGCGGTGATTCCTATAGTGAGGGAATGACTGATGAAATGGTCGATGGCTATTATCGTGGATGGGCAGATCGCGTTGCCGATGTGTTGGCTAAAAAGTCACCAACTTTTACTTATGCAAATTTGGCTGTGCGAGGAAAGTTGTTGCCGCAAGTAATCGAAGATCAAGTACCAATTGCACTGACCTACATAACCGGAGCAGACACACTTCTCTCCTTCCATGCTGGCGCAAATGATGCACTCCGCCCGGGATTTGATGCTGCATTAGCAAAAGAGAGATACCAAAGCACAGTGCGAAAGTTAGCGGCAAGCGGTGCCACGATCATGCTCTTCACTGTTCTTGAAGATACGGGCAACTCAGGACGTGGTTCAAAGCTTTGGCAAGAACGATTTGGAGCATTCAATAAAGGTGTTCGCGAAATTGCAGCTGAAGTTGGAGCAATTATTATCGATGCAAATAGTGAACGCTTCTTTAGCGACAAACGATTTTTGGCATTTGATCGGCTGCACTTAAATGAAGATGGACACAAACGTTGCGCAGATGCTGTTCTAGAAAAACTTGGATATGAATTTGATGCAGGTTGGCGAACACCTTTACCACCAGCTAAACCGACGCCTTGGATTAAAGAGCGTGCAATTGGTGTCTTGTGGTTCTTTACATTTGCACTGCCGTGGATATTCCGTCGCTTACGTGGTCGATCATCTGGCGATGGACGGGCGTGTAAGTATCCAACGCCTATTTCATGGCCAAGGTAAGCGATGTTCTCTCTTCGTGCGCTAGTTCGTAACCTTCTGTTCACCCAAGCCTTAAACACTAGTAGTGTGGTCAAGATGCAGAACCTCACCGATCGTGAGATTAGTTGGCTCGCCTTTAACCAGCGCGTTCTAGAGCTGGCTGAAGATAAATCTCTTCCCTTACTCGAAAGAGTTCGCTTCCTTACAATCTTCTCATCAAATCTCGATGAGTTTTATATGGTCCGAGTTGCATCCGTTCTTCGCAAAATTGAGAACAATATCTCGACTGTTAATTCGGCTGGCTATGCCCCACAAGAACTTCTTGCAGAGATTTCTCGCATCGCAAAAGATTTAGTCGCTCACCAGTATCGAATTTTTGAACAGGATCTGAGACCAGCACTTGCACAAGAGGGAATCGAACTCATCACCTGGAAAGATTTGAAATCTGAAGAGAAGTCACATCTGCAAGAGCTCTTCAAGGCTCGTATCTTCCCGGTGCTAACGCCGCTTGCTGTCGATCCGTCACACCCATTCCCATATATCTCTGGCCTTTCACTTAACTTAGGCGTTCGAGTAGTTAACCCAGAGACCAAAGAGAAATTCTTCGCGCGTGTAAAAGTTCCGCCGATTCTAAGTCGTTTAATTCCAACATCTGAAAACTCAACGCGATTTATTCCACTTGAGGATCTCATTGCCGAAAATCTGGATCAACTCTTTCCTGGAATGGAGATTGTCGGTCACCTCACATTCCGAGTGACACGCAACCAGGACCTAGAGATCGATGAAGATGATTCAGAAGATCTCCTCACCAGTCTTGAACAAGAGCTTCTGTTGCGTCGCTTTGGTCCCCCAGTGCGACTTGAGGTTGAAGAGGACGTAAATCAAGAGCTGTTAACGATGTTGATGGAAGAACTTGAAATTGATCCACTGAACGTCATTCGTTGCGGTCACCCGGTGAACCTGCAAGATCTGAGCAAGATTGCAGATCTAAAGATTGCCGCTCTACATTTCCCATCCTTTAGCTCAAAGACTCCACGCGCACTTGCGGGAATCGATGAGGAAGATCATGACGTTTACTTCTCTGCACTGCGCCAAGGCGAAATTTTGCTTCACCATCCATATGACTCATTTACACACTCAGTTGTGGACTTTCTCAACCATGCAGCCGCTGATCCAAAAGTCCTGGCAATTAAGCAGACGCTTTATAGAACTTCCGGAGATTCACCTATCGTTGCAGCTCTGATTGAGGCTGCTGAAGCAGGCAAACAAGTTCTGGCAGTTATTGAAATTCGTGCGCGATTCGATGAACAGGCAAATGTGCGTTGGGCGAGAAAGCTTGAAGCTGCGGGCGTGCATGTTGTCTATGGATTGATGGGCTTGAAGACCCACGCCAAGCTTTCACTTGTCATTCGCGATGAGCAGAGCGGCATTCATCGTTACGCCCACGTAGGTACCGGAAATTACAATCCAAAGACGGCTCGCATTTATGAGGACCTTGGAATCCTTAGTGCAGATGAGGTCCTTACTGAAGATCTCACTAAGCTCTTTAATCAACTTTCTGGATTTGCACCACAATCCACATATTCACGTTTGCTCGTCGCTCCTAAAACACTTCGACCCGGCTTAATTGAGAAAATTGATCGAGAAATTTCACATGCACGTGCTGGAAAAGCTGCCCATATTCGTCTCAAACTCAATTCAATTTTAGATGAAGAGTTTTGTGCAAAGTTCTATGAGGCATCACAAGCGGGTGTAAAGATTGAGCTCTTGGTGCGTGGTATCTGTTCCGTACAAGCAGGAGTGGAAGGGCTTTCAGAGAACATCACAGCCCGATCATTACTAGGACGCTTCCTCGAGCACTCGCGTATCTTCTACTTCCTTAACGATGGTGATCCTGAATATTGGATCGGTTCAGCAGATCTCATGCATCGAAATCTTGATCGTAGAGTCGAATGTCTTGTTCGTATCTTTGATCCATCGCACGTGCGCCAACTCGAAGAGATTTTGAATATCGGTATCTCAGATCAGACACAGAGCTGGCGTTTAACTGGACAACGGTGGACTCGCCAAGCTGTTGCTGAAGATGGCACGAGACTTGTTGATGCTCATTCACATCACCTTGATAAAAATCTGAAGGGCAGTTAATGACTACAGCCGCTCGTATCGATCGTATAGATCACATCGATGGTGCAGGAGCAGTACTTTGGCAATCCGACGACGATGGCGAGATTCGCATCGCTGTCATTCATCGCCCACGTTATGACGATTGGTCGCTTCCTAAGGGCAAGGTTGATCCAGGCGAGAGCCATATTCAAGCCGCTCACCGCGAAGTTCTTGAAGAGACCGGCGTAAAGGCAATCTTTGGACCAGAGGTTGGCACTGTTGATTACGAAGTCGATGGAATTACAAAAGAAGTTCGGTATTGGTTAGCGAAAGCATCTGTATACAACGCCGCGACTCCTAATCCAGAAGAAGTTGATCAGATCGAATGGTTACCTATTGCGGATGCGATTGCGAAGCTAAGCAATAGTGATGATAGAGAGATCGTCCGGATCGCTGAGGAATTTGGCTTTGGATCAACGGCTCTGATCCTGTTACGCCATGCAAAAGCGCTCAAGCGCGATCTCTGGGATGGCGATGATGGCGATCGTCCTCTTGAGCATGTGGGTCAGATTCAGGCAGCACGTATGCCTGCAATTTATGCCCCATACGCAATTGAAAAGATTTATAGTTCAGATGCCATCCGTTGTATTCAGACTATTGAGGTGATGGCAGCTGAATATGGCATCACACCAATCTTTGCCTCCGAAATTAGCGAATTTGGATTTGAAAAAAATAGCGAAAAATCACTTGATTACGCGCTCCACGTAATGAATGAAAACAAGACATCAGTGATGTGTAGCCACAATCCCGTCTTGCCTAAGCTGGTTAAGAAATTAATCGGAAAGAAGAATTTCAAGCGAATTTCTGCTGAGTTAAAGCCAGGAGATTCATTTGTCCTACATCATCGCAACGGTGAAGTGATCGCTGTCGATTGGACCCCAGCACCTAAATCTGAGAAGAGCGAATAAAGCTTACTTTTCCATCCAATCAAGCCACTTTAAAACAATTCCTTCGCGCAGCGCCCACGGACAAATCTCAACCTCTTCGATCTTGAGATGGCTCATTACTGCCTCTGCAACGATGGCACCTGCAAGCAATTGCTTAGCTCTACTTGCCGAAACACCAGGAAGACCAGCACGTTGTGAGTTGTTAAGGTCTTTAAGCTTTTCGATCGCTGCAACTAGCGCACGGTGTTCAAGGGTTTTCGGACTATCGCTGTACCAGTGATCTGTGAGGCGAGCCAGGGTTCTAAATGTTTTGCTTGTTGCAACAATTCGGTCTGCTTTATGTACTAAAAGTTCACCACTAACGGATTGAGAAATTGTCTCGCGTGAAAATTGTGTGAGCGCCTTTATGCTCTTGCTCGTATAAGGGTCTCCAGTTAAGAATTCTCGAGTCATTCTTCCCGCACCAATCGGCAGTGAAAGAGTGCTACTTGCAGATTCATCGTTTCCGACAGCCATCTCAAGTGAGCCGCCACCAATATCTAGAACAAGCAGGCGCCCAGAAGACCATCCGAGCCAACGACGTGCAGCTAAAAAAGTAAGTTGAGCTTCCTCATCACCTGAAAGAATTTGTAGTTCAATCTCATGTGTGTTCTGAAGTTTTTCGATTATTTCATTTCCGTTATTAGCTTCACGAATTGCGGAAGTTGCAAAAGCGAGGATCTCTTCACATTGAAACTCTTCGGCATGCTTGAGCACTTCAGTGATTGCGTGGTTAAGCAGCTCGAAGCCTTCTGGAGTGATGTGGTTATCGATATCGAGGTATTCAGTCAGCCGGAGCTCAAATTTTTGGCTCGATGCCGGTGTAGGGCGGGCTCCAGGGTGGGCATCGACGACTTGCAGATGGATCGTGTTCGAACCCATATCAAGTACGCCTAGTCGCATGGACGTAACCTAGTCCACACGGCGCGATTTTCTAATTATCCGATCGCCTGCAATAATTGCGCCTCGTTGCATCTGATGCAACAGGCCTCCCTAGCTCAGTGGTAGAGCATCCGCCTTGTAAGCGGAATGTCGTCAGTTCAATCCTGACGGGGGGCTCCACGCAACAACTGTGAGAGTTTCAAATCTATCTGGCACATTTTTCAGCGGGCCTTGGTGAAAGACAATCTTTGATTGTGCAATCTCAATATTTATATCCATCGCCAGAAAAGTTTCCAGGAATACACGAGCTTCAATCTCTGCAACGTGATTACCGATGCAGGTATGAGGACCAAAGCCAAAGCTCAGATGTGGGTTTCTCTCACGATTGAGATCAATCTCAAAAGGATTAGCAAAGACTGTTTCATCAAAATTTCCTGAGATAAAACTCATCGATACATAACGATCGGCAGGAAGATCATCAGTGGAACTCTCTGGAACTGTTGTGCGATTCATCGCTGGCAGAGGTGAGAGAAAACGGAGAAACTCTTGGACGGCTCTTGGGATAAGGTCATGATTCTCTCTTAATCGATCAGCATCCTCTGGATTTTCTGCCAGATGCCAGAGCGCTCCGGTAAGAAGTTTAATTACCGTATCGCGACCACCAGCTAAGAGAACTCCTGCGATGCCTCTAAATTCACTTTCAGAGATCCGTTCTCCTTCAATTTCTAAGGCTGCAATCTCTTGCCAAATATCTTTTGAGCCTCCCTGTATCGCTTCAGAATAGATGCGATCTAAATAGCGATGCAGAACTGCGCCATCTCGTACTTCTGATTCAGCGGTCCACACATCAGAACCCCACGAAACCCATTCGGCAACATCTTGTGGCCTGTTATAAATAACTCCAAGGTTTTCCATCACTAACGGCAGAGCTAGATCAGAGATCACATCGAGGTCAGCATGTTCGAAGTAGTGAACTAAAAGTCGATGCGAATTACCTGCAAAAGCATCTGCATGAGCCTCAATGGTGGGCTTAACAAAGTGCGGAGCTAAGAGTGAGCGGTAGAGATGATGTTTTGGAGGATCAACTTCCAGCGGTATTTGACGGTAATCGCGCACATCGGCATCGCCTTGTAAATCAGAAGAATATTTTTCTGTATCCCGAAGTGCGGCTCTGAGTTCCTTATGAGTGCGAACTATTTTCTCACTTTTGCTATGGAACACCGTCATACTGGCACGATAATCCAGCCCAATAGTCTTGTAAAGTAATGGCACTTACTCAAGGGGAGATGGTTCAGATGAATAACAAAACATTCGACACTTCTAAATTTAGCGATCTCATCGACGCCAACTCTGAATATGCAGAAACCTTTAAGTACAGCGAACTCACCGGATCAGCAGCGCGCGGACTAGCAATTGTTACCTGCATGGATTCACGTATCAATCCACTCTCTGTCGTTGGGATGCGCTCGGGTGATGCCAAGATTCTGCGCAACGCTGGCGCTCGAGTAACAGAGGATGTACTGCGTACCCTGGTTCTGGCCACCTACCTACTCAACGTTGATCGCATTCTTGTGATGCCACATACTGATTGCCGAATGGCGCAGAGCGAAGAATCAAATATTCACGAACTCATCGAGAGCAAATTCGGAGTAGACACTCGCAGCCTTGAATTTCGTGTGACTAAAGATCAAGAAGCTGCGCTGAAGACAGATATCAATCGTGTCCGTGCTTACCCGCTAATTCGTGAAGGCGTTTCTGTAGCTGGTGCGATTTATGATGTAAAGACAGGAAAGATCGACTTCAAGAACTTTTAAGTGACAGGATTTGTCCGCTTGTAGGGCATGCGGGTAATTGGATAACTCAGATCACTCAAAAATTCTGCAATCAGAGCTTGCACGATGGCAGGTTTTTCCTTCACTAATCCATGCGAAGTTCCAGGAACGATCGCTAATTGGCCAAGAGCAAGTTTTTCAAAGAGATCAATCGTATGCTCATGGCGCACAACATCATCATCTCCTGCCATGACCAACACGGGGCATTGGATGGTGGCTAGATCACTCTGTGCGATATCAGGTTCGAGTTTCCAGATTGCATTCATCTTCCTGATCTTCTCGTCCATTGTGTGCGGTGCATCAGGTGAAGTAGATGCGTATTCATCACGATCTTCTTGCGAGATAAATCCACCAAATTCTGGCAGCGGATGAATCCCAGCGTGATGATAATTTCCCGCGATCGAAACTATTGATTTCACAAGATCTGGACGTTTGATCGCAACCATGAGCGCGATATTTGCTCCATCGCTATAGCCAATCAAGTGTGCCGGCTCTTTTACAACATCTTCTAGATATTCAATTGCTTCGTTGGTTTGAAAATCAAAGTGAAAGCTTCCATCACGATCGCCGGTAAATCCATGTCCGGTGCGGTCATAGCCATAGACATGAAATGAATCTTCTATTGCAGGGAGAATCTGTGCATCCCAATGCGAAGTTTGACTCAGACCGCCGTGGAGCAACACAACTGCTTCACCATCATGTGGCCACTCATATGAAAATACTTGATGCCCACGCAGATCGATATAGCTGCTCATCGTTACATGCTATCCATGATGTGACGGTTGCCGCGATCAAAGGTGAGGTAGTTCCACGTCCAATCAGCCATCGTGCCGATCTTGTTACTTCCACCTAATAGATAGAACAAGTGCAACCAGAGCCAGGCATACCACGCAGGAATTCCTGCCATAGTGAACTTACCAACCTGGACAACTGCCTTATGTCGGCCAATCGTTGCCATGGAACCCTTATCGCGATATTTAAAGTGCGTAAGGGCTTTTCCAGAAGCTAATCGAAGGATCTGCTCACCAACAAATTTGCCTTGCTGTATCGCAACAGGTGCTACCTGCGGCATGAAGCGACCATCAGCATCTTTTGCACCAGCGATATCTCCGATAGCCCATACATACGGATAGTGGGAGACAGCCATCGTTGGATCAACTTCAATGCGTGTTCTATCTAATGGAAGATTAAGAGTCGCACCTGCTGGTTCGCCCTTCACACCGGC
>Ga0208596_1000279_pt1 | contig 17115 bp, 19 predicted proteins | sample LakMenEpi12Jul11_FD_150686 | JGI IMG/M metagenome (GOLD analysis project Ga0208596, IMG submission 150686) | Freshwater microbial communities from Lake Mendota, WI - 12JUL2011 deep hole epilimnion (SPAdes) | ecosystem: Environmental > Aquatic > Freshwater > Lake > Epilimnion/Euphotic zone ...
AGGACCCAAATATCTCAACACATCAGAGACGCCAATTTATAAGAAGAGCCAAGTTCTCTACGGGTTAGATATGGCAAAGAAGGAGATTGCAAAGAAGCGTCAGGTAGTCATTGTTGAAGGCTATACAGATGTGATGGCAGCTCATTTAGCTGGAATCACAACAGCTGTTGCCACCTGTGGCACCGCATTTGGCGCAGAACACATTCGCATTATTCGTCGCCTACTTATGGATGATGACGCTTTCCGTGGCGAAGTAATCTTCACCTTCGATGGTGATGCGGCAGGCCAGAAGGCTGCGATGCGAGCCTTTAGCGAAGATCAGAAATTTGTCACCCAAACTTTCGTTGCCGTTGAACCCGATGGATTAGATCCATGTGATCTACGTCAGATGAAGGGAGATCTCGCACTCCGTGATCTGATTGCAAAGCGCGTTCCACTCTTTGAATTTGCGATTCGCACTGAACTCAAACTGCACAACTTAACAACGGCCGAAGGTCGAGTAAATGCCCTTAATGCAACAGCACCGCTCGTTGCTCAGATTCGCGATAAATCTCTACGTCCTGAATACTCACGATTGCTTGCCGGATGGCTTGGCATTGAAGTTGAAATTGTAACTTCTGCTGTTTCGCAAGGTGCACGTAGATCTGTTCCTGTAGCAGCAGCGGCCTCGGATGGAGATCAGGTTGACCAATCATGGCGCCCACATCCACAAGAGCCACGCTTATTACTCGAACGCGAAGTATTAAAAGCACGGTTACAAATGCCAGATTTGGTAACGACATGGTCAGAGATTGAAGAGGCTGCATTTACTCATCCGGCATATGTAGAGATGAAACGCGTCATTGATGCGCATTCATCTACAACAATTCAAATTGATGAAATTTCAGATGAGCGAATGAAGACACTCTTTACAGAGCTAACAGTTGAACCAATTCGCTCTGATGGCGAAGTCTCGGCTCGATACATCGAATCAATCGTCGCTCGATTACGTGAAGTGGGAATCAGTCGCGCGATCGCCGATCTCAAATCAAATCTGCAACGACTCAATCCAGTAGAAAATCCTGACGAGTACAACGCAGCCTTCTCCTCCCTTGTGGCCCTAGAAGCCACCCGACGAGGACTTCATGATTTGGCTATAGGCTCGCTTTAAACCCTTCGATTTTTCCCCACCCGTAAAGGTGCGGTAGAGTCTGCGCTCTGCACTATTCCCTCATAGCTCAACGGCAGAGCAGCCGACTGTTAATCGGCAGGTTCTTGGTTCGAATCCAAGTGAGGGAGCAAGATCCACTTGGGTCGCTCAGTAAAGTCACAGAGATTTTTCAGCATCAAAGTAAAAGATGGTGAGCATGAAAATGATGAAAGTAAAGAGTCCAGCCAAGATCATTAGCGCATTTGTAGCGGGCGCGATCATTGCAGGGGGCGTCGCAACGGCAGCAACAACCACTCCGTCCTCGGTGATCACAGCCTGCGCTGATAAACGAACTGGCGCTCTCTTCCTTTCATCAACTGGTACTTGTTCAACAAATCGCACTCTGGTTGAAATCGGCAGTAACGGCATGAACACCAAAGCGATTTCAGCCCTGGTTACTCCAACCGTGGTTTCAATTTCCGTGAATTCGAGCGCGGGTAGCGGTTCAGGCTCAGGATCAATCTATAGGAGCACTTCAAGTACGAGTTACATAATTACAAATAACCACGTTATCGAATCTGCCGTTACAACTGGAACTATTAAAGTTGAATTTACAAACGGCGATCAAGTGAATGCAACTATTGTTGGGCGCGATCCAATGTACGACCTAGCAGTTCTTGCAATCAAAACCGGTAACTTGCCAACAATTGCAGTCGGTGATTCATCTAAGGTGAGCGTTGGAGATCCTGTTCTTGCAATTGGTTCACCACTTGGACTTGCGAGCACAGTTACCAGTGGCATTGTTTCCGCACTCAATCGCCCTGTAACTACAGGAGATGTTGGTAATCAATCTTATGTAAATGCGATTCAGACCGATGCAGCAATTAACCCAGGAAATTCTGGCGGCGCACTTGTTGATTCACAGGGTCGCATTATTGGAGTGAACTCAGCAATCGCAACGCTCTCTTCCGGTGGCACAAGTGGATCAATCGGTCTTGGATTTGCAATTCCAATCAATGAAGCAAAGCGAGTTCTTGATGAGATTATCGCGACAGGAAAATCAACACGACCAGTTCTCGGTGTCTTCTTTGACAACGCTTTCACAGGAACTGGCGCGCGCATTCTTCGCTTAAGTCCTGGAGAAGGTGCAGAAAAAGCTGGAATTCCAGTTGGCTCAGTAATCCGATCTATTGATGGACTCAAAATTCCAGATGAGGTTGCAGCGATCGTAAAGATTCGCTCTTATGCTCCGGGAGCGACCATTACTGTCGTTGTTGATCTTCCAAATAGTGGCGGCAGTAAGTCATTTAGGGTCACACTCGGAACCGCACCGTCCCTGTAGAGTGCATCCATGGCTCTCTATCGATTAAAGATTTCCTTGCCAGATCGTCCTGGCTCATTGGGAACTATTGCATCGGCAATCGGTGCCGCTGGATGCGATATTCGTAGCCTGAGTGTTCTGGAATCAAACGATGGAATTGGCTATGACGACATTCTCGTAGCTGTGCCTGGAACTGATCCTACCGATCTTGTTGATGTTCTCTCATCAATCGGTGGCGTTACTGTAATTTCTATCGATCCAGTCGCTTGATCACAGCCGCATCACGCAATTGACCAGCTGATTGCTCTGGCTTGAGATCCATAATAAATGCACCCATCGCAGACTCACTTCCAGCTAAGTACTTCAACTTTCCTGGTGCGCGACGCACACTTGTGATCTGCCAATGAAGACGCAAAAGATCTCTTCCTTCACGAACCGGAGCTTGATGCCATGTAGCGATATAGGCCATCGAGATTCCAAAAACTCCATCGAGTCTGCGCATGACTTCGATAGAAATCTCTGGAAAGGCATCAGCTTGCTCAGCTGAGAGTTCCGCCAAATCAGCAACAGGTGAAAGTGGGGCAACGTGAATTTCAAATGGGTAGCGTGCAGCGTATGGAACAAATGCCACCCAATGCTGATTACGAGCAACAATGCGTTCTTCATCGTGAAGTTCACGAGCAAGAACATCATCAAAGAGAACTCGACCGTTGGTCTCAAAGTGAGCCTTTGCAACATCTAACATCTTGATCACTCGAGGCGGCAGGTAGGAGTAGGCGTAAATCTGCCCGTGCGGATGGAATAAAGTGACACCGACTTCTTCGCCACGATTTTCAAATGGAGCAATATGGCGGATGTAACTGTGGGTCGAAAGTTCTCTGACACGATCTCGCCATGCTTCCATCAGTGTGCGCACTTGGCGTTCGGATAGTTCGCCGAAAGACCCACCGTGATTATCCGTAAAGCAGACAACTTCACACTTTCCTGCAGCAGTACCTGGATCTGTATCTGTTCCGACCAAGTCAGGTAATGCCCAATCACCTTCTGGTGCACGTAGCGAAGGGGAGCGGTTATCAAAAACAACAACCTCATAATCACTATCTGGAATTTCGCTTAAGAGGTCAGAGCGAGTAGGGCAGAGCGGACAGAGTTCTTTTGGTGGTAGAAAAACACGGCCCTGACGATGAGCTGCCATGACGACCCATTCGTTGAGCAGTGGATCAAGTCGCAGTTCGCCGATACCAGGTTGTTCTTCGACCGGCCGCAAATCTTTAGCTTCTCGCAGACGTTCTGTACTGTCGTAGTAGCGAATGGTGCGGCCATCTGACATCACAAGGTCGCTGCGTACCACACCTGCATCGAGACTCTTGGTCTGGCTCATAATGGCACTACTGTACCGATGTGAGCGTACAAAGAGCCAGACTGACATCTACAACAGATGAGCTAATTGTCGAAGTAATTGATGGAGCACTTGTTTTTGCCCACTAGGGACGACCTAGGACCTGAACAGGCGATGATGATTGAGTTTTGCGCCGACTAATTCTTAATCTGCTTCGCACAGCTATCTTTGGCAGGCTTTGGCGCAACTGGCTTTTTGGTCGGGGTTGGCGTTGGTGTTGGTGTTGGACCTTGAGTAATCACAAGTTCAAGAGGGGTACGAACCTTTGCGTGAGTTCCAGTTGCATCGACAAATCCAATCTCGCCAGGCCATGAACCTGCAGGGAGCCCCTTAATAGTCAGAGTCCACGCTCCACTTGTTGATCGCACAACAGTTTGCGCCAACATATTTTCTGGGCGATTTTTTGGATCTGGATAAAAACGCACAGTACCGGTGACAACAGGCAGTCCAGTAGGCCTAAATACTTCAACTTTTACAACAGTATCTTTGTCAGTAGACGTTGCATTTACTGATTTGATCGTGACAGTGGTGGTTTCGTTTTTGGGCATGAAGTCACTTTCGGAAGGCTTCCATGTACCTGTTGCGAGAGCGAGAAAGTCCTCTTGCGTTCCACGAAATACATTCAAATCCAAACGGTTACCTGGGACACCATACTTAGGAGCAATTCCACATGATGAGTATTGCCAAATAATCCACTGGGACGAACAGTTTGCAGAAGTCCACGAGTGTACGTAGCAGCCACCTGGCTTTAATCCAGGTTGACCAAGGGGATCTGCCGGATCAATTCCATATTGAGCAAGCCACAATGGATAACTCGCAAGCTCTGCATCGCGGACCGTGGCATTTTCAAGAAAAGCTGGGTAAGAATAGAGAATCGGAGTACGACCTGTCTTCTCTTTCACGATTCTGAGGAACGTCTTCGCCCATAAAGTCACTGCCTGCTTACTTGTGTACTTGGTACAACCAGATTTGTCATACTGAACACAATTATTCTCTAGATCGAGTGCGTATGGCAGATCCATCTCGTTATATCCGCCAAGGGCTGCCAGCCTCCATAGAACTTTCTGTGCTTGCGCTGCTGCATCTTGCTGAATCACAGCAGAGTCCTTTGAATCTGGCAAGGTGGCGTAGTGATAGAAACCGGTATAGATGCCAGCAGCTTGCGCAGCGCTTCTATCCATAATTACATATTTAAGAGCCAATGCATCAGCTTCATCGCGTGAATCAGAGGCTTTGATCATGACAAATCGCAAACCAGCTTTGTACTTCTTAACGAAATCAATCGGTGCGTCATTTGGGTGCTGCCACCTACTTACATCCGAACCATGTATTCGCCCACCAGGTCCCAAAGGATGAACAAGATGTGAAACACCATCTGCCATTTCTGGTACTGGTTTGATGACAATCTCCCGTGTTGGAGAGTAAACAAGTTTGCCTCCGAGTTTGGCTTTGGCTCGATACTTCATCGTTGCATGAGGTGCGGTAGCAACTGCAACTACGCGCCATGTGCCAACTGCAGCGGTTTTGCTCATAAAGCGAGTGTCTTGCCACTTGCCTTTAAGGTAAATCTGAATTGTGATGGGCACCGACTTTTTAGCTGGCTTGAGTTGACCAAACAATGTCACTACTGGCTCTGACCGCCCCGGAGTTTGATTGAGCGACATAGTTAAGTTGCTTCCGGCTGCATAAGTAGGTGTTGCGTAAAGCAAGCCTGCAACAAGTGTCAGAGAAAGTGCGATGAGAGTTTTTTTCATGGACGCTGCTCAATTTCGACCTCAACACCACAGACTTCCTTCACAGCAGATTTCAGTAGGTTGAGTTGGCGCTCACGTGTCTCCGGAAACTGATGTGAACCACCAAATTTCCCACTATCGGAGTAATCAAGGGTAAGAACCTTGCCATCAAAGGATGCGAGTCGTGCATCAAAGAAAGCCATCCAGGTGATGCGGTCCTGTTGCTCTACCAGATCAAGAACATCATTCCACCGATGGCGAAGTTCGTCCAAGCTGAGCGGGGTATCCATGCGCCAACTCTAGCAAGAGCGATCTCACTAAATGTGTCGGGGGGCACCGATCCATTTGAAGTACTCACCTGTGATGACAACTCGAAGATTTCTAGCGCGATCCGGAGTTACTTTTAAATGTTGTGCAATGCGAGCAACTATCTGTTCGACAGATTTTTCGCTAACAAATCTGACCTTTGCTATCTCAGAGTTGCTCAGCCCCTGTGCAACGAGGCGCAAGGTCGCTACTTGGATATCCGTGAATTCGCTCAGAATAGAAATAAATGCATTTTCGTGAAGTGATGCATGGGCCCTGACCCACTGAGCACTCGAATTCATAGAAGAAGATTCTAGAGATTGCGTGATCGCAAAACTCAAGACTGATAAGTCGGCGACAGATCGCTTAAGGACGATTTGAACCCCTTTTGGGAGGCTCTTTTCGGATACACCCAAAAGGCGAAGATCGGGACACGCTGTCATTAGGACTACGCCCAGCTTTGGATTTGTTTTTCTAAACGAGTTAATGATTTCAACAGCATCCGTACTTGCAAACATTAAATCGATTATCAGTAATTCAGGCTGTAAAGATCTAAATGTGTTTTCAGCCGTTAACTTGTTACTCACTTCGCCAACAACATTTACTCCATGAAGTCGAAGTGCCGCACTCATAGTTGTTAACTCAAAGGCGTCATCGCTTGCAATCATTACGCGAGTTAATGTAGCGGGAGTCATGATTTAAGGTATCGCTCTTCTGCTACCCATGAGCGATTAATGAATCAACTAAATGAGTTTTCTGATGACATCAGGAATGCATCTGATGATCTCTGGCGCAGAGATCGGGGCATCCCTAGACGCCAGAAGGGCAGCAGAGTTTTGAATAAATGCAGCACTTGCCGCGACTTCACTCAACCTCTGTCGATCATTAAGAATTTCAATGTAATTGGTGGCTACAAGTGCACCAATAATTCCAGCAAGTACATCACCCGATCCTGCGGTTGCTAACCAGGGCGTTGATACAGGCAGTTCAATGATTGAATCTCCGTCAGCAACTACTGTGTGGGAGCCCTTAAGTAAGACAACTACATTAAGTTTTTCCGAAGCTATAACAGCCCATTTCTTTGGATTACCTTCAATAGCTTCAGATGTCACTGTGATTCCACGAGATGTCAGTAGTCGGGCAAGTTCACCCGCATGGGGTGTAATCAGAGTGGGTTGATCAAACTTTCCTGCAAGATGGAGCGCACCTGCATCGAGAATTGTGGGAACGCTCTGCTTAGTCAAAAGTGAAAACCAACGGTGACGTAACCACGTGGTGATATCGCTGAATCGCTTTGAACCAATGCCAGAACCTGCCAGCCACGCAGTGACAGCTCCGGGCTGCACCACAACTTCTGGATTGGAATGAAGAACGAGATGTGCAAGTCCTGAATTACTATGAAAACGAATCATTCCTAAGCCGGTTGCAGATGCGCTAGCGGTGGTGAGAACTGCAGCGCCAGGATATTTTGCAGAACCGGTGATGATGCCTAACACTCCACGCGAATACTTATTGTCGAGTTCACTTGGAGTAATAATGCATTTCTTTACATCGCGGGCTTTCCAGGTACGAGTACTCATAAGCCCACTCTAACTGTGCAATTAGTGAAGTGCTAAATCAGCTTCGCCTTGAGTCCATTGCATGAAGGTGACATCGAGAGATTGAGAGATAGGGCTAGCGCAATGAGGGCCAGCTCTCCATGTGAGTGAAGAGTCGATGGGGGCAAGTCGAATCAGTTGATCTTCATCTCCGCAACGAGCACGAATAGTTAGTGCATCCTCAGTTCTGCTTGCTCGTACCGTGACTTCTTTGCCCATCCATGCCGGTACTGGAGATAAGGACCAATCAGAATTGATAGATGTCACAACTGCACCAACCTGCGGAAATCCATCTGCACTTTCAACACCAGCCTTAATCCAATGTTGACTATCGCTATAAACAATAATTCCAGCCTGATCAAATTGTCCCGAGTAATCTAGAACAAATGTCACTTCCATTGAGGAGTCTGCTGGAAACTCTTTGAGAAGCGCATGTCCTGAGTCATGAACGAATCCATAAGAAGTGTTTCTCCAAAAATCACTTTCATGAGCAGTAGTCACCTTCAATTGTGAGCCAGTCTGGAAAGCATCTACAGGTGGATTTACCCAAGCGCCTTCACTCCATTGAATTTCTTTCACTGTTCGATCTTACAGATGAGAACTTTTCATGGCACTATTGGGCTATGCGTATCGCCGTGTTCTGTTCAGCTTCTACGAAGATTGATGACAAATATGTTGATTTTGCCTTTGAAGTAGGCAAAGCAATTGCAGAGCATGGATGGGATGTTGCTTGGGGTGGAGGAACGCTCTCCATGATGGGCTCAGTCTCCCGCGGTGCACGAAGCGTTGGCGGCAAAACCTTCGGAGTAATACCTCACAAGCTAGTAGGCAAAGAATTCGCAGATGAAGAAGCAACCGAACTCTTTATTACTGAATCCATGCGTTCACGTAAAGCGATGCTTGAAGATCTCTCTAATGGCTTTTTAATCTTGCCTGGAGGGCTTGGCACTATGGAGGAGTTTATGGAGATCTGGGTAGCCAGACATCTCGGGTATCACAACAAGCCGATAGTGGTCTGCGATCCTTTTGGCTTCTATGACACGCTTCATACTTTCTTGCATTCGCTTAAGAATGAAAAGTTTATTAACGATGCCCATGATGAGCTTGTTACCTGGGTTAGCGATATTCCATCGGCGATTAGCGCGTTCAAACTTTCAATCAAGCCTGCAAACCTTATTTAATGGGCCGGTGCAATTGAATCCATGATGACTCGGGCTTAAGTCCAACCTTCTCATAGAGCTTCAAAGCGCCAGTTTCATTGCCTGTATCAACATTGAGCTCCAAGGAGGTGTAACCCTTGGCGGCAGAGTGTGAAATTCCTGTTTGCAAGAGAGCCTCGCCAATTCCCAACCCCTGATACTCCAGAGCAACCCCGAGGATGGAGATGTAACCCTTGCCTTCTTCTGCGTATTCATCGGTGCACTGACAAAAGCCGACCGGTTCCTGATTACTAAATGCCATAAAAACACCACTTGCATCAAGAAAGATGTCATCGACGACAAGCTCTCTCCATTTTTCTAACTCCCGCGGTACGAAACCAAAGTGCTTTGAGAATGAGTTTTGATGAACTTTATGCCAGAGCGCAATGTGTTCTGAATTTGTGACATCAATCGTTCTGATCTCGAGGTCTGGAATCTCTCTGATCATTGGCACTGATGTGATTTCCATCCTCATTGTGTAATAGCGTCGCAAAAACTCAAATCCATGATTTTCCCAGGCGCTTTGTAGGCGCTTATCAAGAAAATTGGCACCTGGCCACATCCGCCAATCAGGGTGCTCTGAATCTGCTAAATCAATAGCCCACTGCGCTACGCTCTCTAAATTCTCCACTTGTGGCTTTGCATAAATATCTGTGAAGTAAAGACTTTTGACTGAGTCTGGATGGAGATTGACGACTACAGAAAAGTCAGGTTCATCATCAATACTCAGTAAGTAGGTAACACTGGGATCGATGTATCCAGTCATGAAGTCGAGTGCAGCTTGCTCACTAAATAAAGTGCTTTTAGCGTCAACACTTAACTCATGTGCATTAGCAATTTCAGCGATTGCTTTAGCATCAGATTCAGTGGCTGTTCTGAAAGAAGTAACCTTCATTAATCTCGAGCTTTCTTATCGGAATTGGTTTTCAAATCTGCAGTGGGGCGGGTCGGGCTCGAACCGACGACGACCGGATTATGAGTCCGGGGCTCTAACCAACTGAGCTACCGCCCCCAGCAACCTATGGTGTGCTGTGGCTGAAGTCTATTGCACAGCCAGAGTAGGTAAGGGATAGGGCTTCTTTTTGTGGCCTGAAGGGCACTTTGTTGAATGCTCATCTCAGTTGCGAGATAGAGAGTAAATCAACCAAGCTTTGGAGATGGTGGTCAGCTTCGAGAAGTTCATCTTTACGATGCGTTGTTAAAACCGCGGCAACCGTACATCCTGCAGACTTTGCGGCACGAACTCCGCCAGGTGCATCCTCAATTCCCCAACAATTCTCAGGGCTTTTCTTGATTCTTGCTGCACCCAAGAGAAATGGTTCAGGGTGTGGCTTTCCTAAAGTTACCTGATCAAATGTCACAGAGTGATGCGGCATAACGATTCCAGCGGCATCTGCTCGAGCCTTTGCTAAATCCATCGTGCACGACGTCACGATCGTCCATGGCACATTGTGGGTGGAAAGGAAATCTAAAACTTCTATCGCACCATCAACAGCAAAGACTCCACCTGCGGCTTCAATCTCAACTTTTTCCAATCTGTGGGCCCATCGCTGAATCTCTTCCGCACTTCGCTCGGGCATCAACTTCTTGAGTGACGCAGATGCAGGCAACCCGTGCATTCCTTCTAAATGAGAAAGGTAAAAGCCGGCCTCGTCAGCAATTTGCATCCACGAATCATGAACAGCGTTCTGCGAATTAATCAGAGTGCCATCTAGATCAAATAGAAAACCTACTTCACTCATTACTTGCTATCTGCAGGAAGTAACCATGACCGCTCTGGATCAAATGCAAACTCTGCGTACTCGCCAACAGGGACGATTTCACTAAAGATCGGATCTGAAACTACAGCGGTAATAATTCCAACTTGTGATTGGATTCTGTATTCAACGTGTTGGCCATAGAAGACAACCTGTTTAACCTGACCTTGGGTACCTGAAATAGATGCATTTCCTGCCTGGGCAGGTTTAACGCTAATTGATTCAGGACGAACTAAGAGAATGCTCTCTTTGTTAAGTGCATCCCTATGCGCAGGAACTTCAATGGCACGTCCCAGAACATTGACCTTTGCCTTGCCAGATCCTGCAGAAGAAACCCCATCTACCGTTAAGAAGTTTGAGATACCGATGAAGTCAGCGACGAAGACTGAGGCAGGGCGTAGATAAATCTCTGCTGGAATTCCAACCTGTTCAATCTTTGAATTGCGCATTACGACGATTCGATCAGAGATACTCATCGCCTCATCTTGGTCATGGGTTACGAAAATACTTGTAATTCCAAGGCGCTGTTGCACCTCTCTAATCTCAATTCGCATCTGAGCACGCAACTTAGCGTCAAGATTGCTGAGCGGTTCATCAAAGAGAAGTACTTTCGGTTGCATAACCATCGCACGAGCGAGAGCAACACGTTGCTGCTGCCCGCCAGAGAGTTGATTCGGTGAACGATTTGCCATCGATGACAAGCTCATCGAATCAAGTACTGCTGATACATCTTCTTTCACTTGTTGAGCAGGAAGTTTTTTAATTCTTGGTCCATACGCCACGTTCTGGTAAACGGTCATATGAGGAAAGAGTGCATAAGACTGGAAAACCATACCCATCGGACGCTTATCTGGAGAGAGTGAGGAGACATCCTGGCCATCTAGCAAGATCGAACCTTGCGATGGTGTCTCAAAGCCAGCAATCATTCTTAAAGTCGTAGTCTTTCCGCAACCGGATGGACCTAGAAATGTGATGAACTCACCCGGATTGATATCAAGATCTATTGAATCAACTGCGGTGACTTGTTCTTTGCCCTGTCCGAAAACCTTTGAGAGGTTTCTCAGTTCCAGCTTGCTTGAAGTTGATACTGATCCCATTTTTGTCTCCATTCCTTAGGCCCTCACGATCGGTGTATTTGAAGCTGATGATGATGAATTTGGTTTTCCACGAACAAGGAGGTTGATCAATCCCATCACTGTAAGCACAATGAATATGAGCAAGGTACAGAATGCGAATGCATTACCAAATCGACCTGAGTCAACTTCTGCCAAAATTTTCTGCGTCATGATGGGTGTCTCTGGTGTAGTGATAAAGATGATTGGCGACAAGGTTGTCATCGAGTGCGCGAAGGCAAACATAAGGCCGGTTAGTAGTGCAGGTTTAATGAGCGGGAGAGTGATCTTCCTAAAGGTTGTAAAACCTGACGCGCCAAGAGATGCCGAAGCCTCATCGATGGCCGGGTTGATCTGTTGCAGGGCGGCAATACCCGATCGTTGTCCAGCGGGGCTCGATCGAATTGTGTAGACCATGATGATTGCAACAGCACCACCAAAGATCGCACCACCTCCAGCTAGTTGAGGAAGAATTGTTGTCTCACCAATTTTGGTTGAGTGATTAAATGTAATCGCAAATCCAATTCCCAGAACTGTTCCAGGAACGGCAAGGCCGAGCATGCCCAGGAAGTCCAACATCTCACGGCCTTTTCGGACTTTTCTTACAATCAGCCATGCAAGAACCATTCCCAAAAGTCCGGCGATTGGGGTTGCAATGAGTGCCATGATCGTAGTTTTCATAATCGCATCGCTACCAATACCGCTAAGGATGTATCGGTAATTAGCCAAGGTAGGAGAATTATCGACGCCCAGGAATTTTGCAAAGCTGCCATAAATAACTGTTGCGTAGATTAAAACAATAAATGAAGCCATAAATACTGGAATGATCAATAGAAAGAACTTAGCAATGCGATTTTCGATGTAGGTCGGTGTTCCAGTCGGTTTTCCAGTAACACTCACAACACTCTTACGCTCACCCCAGTAGCGCTGGACGAGGAAGACGATGAGTCCTGGAATGAGAAGAATAATTGAGTAGGCGGAACCGGCCGGAACGTCGTACTCACCATTAATTGCAATATATGCGCGTGAGGCAAGAACTGTGTAGTCGCCGCCTATAACTAGCGGATTAGCAAGGTCTGCAGATGCCTCAACAAATAAGAGGAGAAAAGAGCTAGCAAAACCTGGGATCAGCATTGGCATGGTGACCTTAAAGAATGTTTTCAGTTTTGATGCACCGAGTGAGGCTGATGCTTCATCGAGGGCGGGATCTAAATTCCTCATCATTCCTAAGATGCTCATATATGCAACGGGAAAGAATGAACAAGTAAGAACAATTGTTAAGCCGGGTAGTCCGTAAAGAGTCGGTGTGAGTCCAAGAATATCGCGGGTAATGATTCCACTACGGCCGAAGAGACTAATGACTGCAGTGGCGAATGCAAAAGGTGGAGTAATCAGTGGAACGAGGCTGATGATATGTAGAATCTTCTTGCCACGAAAGTTTAATTTAACTTGGGCATATGCCAGAAAAAACCCGATGATTGTTCCAAGGGTGGCGACAACAACGCCCAAAACTATGGTGTTCCTAATAATTCCGCGTACAACTTCTGAAGTGAAAATCGTCGAAAAGACTTCTTTGCCTGATTCATCAAAGGCGCGAGTAAGGATATTGAGAAGTGGAAAGACAACCATTAATAGGAGAAGAAAGACGCTAATAATCAAGATGGTCTTTGTGCCGATATCAAGTTTGATACCGCTCTTCTTCTTTAGAGCCTTGGCAGGTTTTTCAACATTAACCGTTGTAGTAATGGTCTTATCTCACAATCAATCTCAAAGAAATGTGGTTTGGACAGTATTTTTAGCAACCTTGGTGAAACTGGGAGATGAAGAGATAAATTCTCTACATCTCCCAGTTTCGCTACATATTTACTACGAACTTATTTATGACTTTGGAGCAGCTGCGATTGTGGCATCAAACTTTGCAGTAAGAGCCTTCTTAGCAGCAGCAGCTTTATCAAAGTCGTAGTCAACGATCTTGAGCTTTGACAAGGTAACCATGCGGCGGTCGTACTTAGCCTTAGGGTTTGTTAGAACTTGGTAGGCAGCAACTGTTGGTCCAAGGTTCTGTGCCTCTGATGAAAGCGCAAAGTCAATGTATGCCTTTGCTGCATCAGGGTTCTTTGAACCCTTTACCAATGCAACTCCACCGATTTCATATCCTGTTCCCTCTGATGGGAATGAGACCTTCAATGGAAGACCCTGCTCTTGTCCTGCAACACAGTCATGTGAGAAGACAAGGCCGACTGCAACTTCACCGCGACCGGTGATGGCAACTGGACCAACGCCTGACTTTGTGTACTGCAATACATTGTTGTGGAACTTAGCCATGTAAGCCATGCCTTCAGTCTCGCCACCAAGACGTGTTACCTGTGTCCAAAGTGTTGTGAATGCTGTTCCTGATGTTGATGGGTGTGCTGTTGAGATGCTCTTCTTCAGCGCTGGGTTAAGGAGGTCAGCCCATGAAGTAGGTAGCTTCACACCAAGACGCTTGAGCTCCTTTGTATTTGAACAGAAACCAAGTGCGCCGACGTAAACGCCTGTCCAATATCCATCATCATCCTGGTACTTCTTAGGAATCATGAGACGGGTTGGTGACACGTACTTATCAATCAGTCCGCCGATACGCGCAACACCGAAACCATCAGCTGGTCCACCGTGCCATACATCGAATTCTGGATTTGCCTTTGCGGCATCTAGACGCGCAACAGTTTCACCTGATGAAAGGCGAACGAACTTTGTTGTTACGCCTGTCTTTTTAGTGAAGGCTTCAGTCATTGCTCCACACCACGCTTCGGTAGCGCCGCAGACAACTGTCAGTGATCCACTGAGCTTCTTAGCCTTTGTGTAGACCAGCTTTCCGGTTTCATTTGAACATGTAACTGTCAATCCGCCAGAGCTAAACACCTGACCTTGAACATAACAAGTCTTACCTGAGCGATCGGCAGCTGCATTTGCAGGCGCGGCCGAGAAGCTCACTAAAGATAGGCAGAGCAGGGCAGAAGTTGCCACTGATGCAATCTTGATCTTCTTCATTGGATTTCCTTACTCTCGAGGTGGGTACTAGGTAGTTTCCCTACCCTGACATTAGCCAATGAGTTTAGAAAAGTGAAAGAAAACTCCCATAAATCACCTCTATTTGAAGCACTGTGGCCAGATCGTTACTTGTTTCGTTGGAATCCGCGCCTGCCCCAGAACTCCCATAAGCCCATTACGGACAAAATAAGGGCAAAGCCGAATAGAAGATCTTCGACAGGAGCGCCAGCAATGCGGGTTCCAACAATCGTATCTGGGTCATACATCACGATCGCCTTTCCATCTTCACGCAAGTGAGTGAGCCACCAATTAGTGAGAAGTTGGAAGGGAAGAATAATTGAATAAGAAATCCAGAACGCCGTACGGGTGAGAAGTGAGTTCTTGAATACAAAGAGATCGACCATGACCGCAATCAGGACGGCGGCAATTGCGATATCGCTGTAAATCACTTCTCGTCCTTTCCGAATTCTTTTTCACGCAGATGAGGTTTCACCGTAGTTACACCTTCGATGGTCAAGATAGCCGCCATTGGAACAATGATGAAGAAGAGAAACTCTTCTAATGGGATATCAAATGGACCATAAATACCTAACATTCGATCTCGATTAAAGAACCAATGTCCTTGAGCAATCGCATAGGCATCCCAAATCAAAAAGAGTGTGCTGATGGGAAGAATGCTGATGAGGGCTCGCTTCCAACGACGTAAGACGCCAGTCTTAAGAAATATCTCGAGCCAGAATGAGCCACAAACTGTGAAGGCGAGCATCGCCATGTAACCGAATTTCTCCACACCCGATCTTCTCACAGAGCCCTTTGGTATGGTTGGTCGAAAGGGGGTGCGACATGCAAGAAATTGAGTATCAGCTTTTCCTTCGGGTACGCACCTTTTCTTCTATCGCGGTGATTGCAGCAATCCTCTTCTCTATAACTTTCTCCCAATTTCTGGGGGAAACTTCTATTCACTGGCAGGTAGTGATTGCGGCGACTGCGCTAGCACTCGGAATTCCGCATGGTGCTCTGGATCATTTAGTTACTCTGCCTAAATCAAAGCCAGCCGTAATGGCGCTCTTCATCACGATCTATGTTCTCGCAGCAATTGTGGCAGTAATCGCAATTCTAGAATTTAACGTCTTCGGATTCATCTTTGTGTTGCTCATGAGCGCCACACATTTTGGTATTGGCGATGCCGCTTTTATCAATGAGATGGATCGACGGGGTGGGCGAAAGAAAGCACTACCTAGGACTATCTATGCAGTGGCTGCAGGAGCTACTCCGGTGCTGATTCCACTGGTGAATAGCGCAAGTACCGATGCACTGGCCCAAGTAAATCCGGTGCTCATTGATTGGCATCAAGGTTTTGATCAAGAGATTCTCTACGGCGTCAGTGGCTTTGCACTTATTGCGATCGTCACATTGTTTCTGTCACATCGCAAGAGAGAGTCACTTGATATTGCACTCTTGTTAGCTCTAGCTCTCATCGCTCCACCACTCATCGCATTCGCCGTCTACTTCGGATGCTGGCATGCGATGCGCCATACAGCTCGCCTGACACTCTCACTTGAAACTTCGCAGCGCGCCTATGGGGAAGGAAATCTTAGAAAAGTTTTCTTATCTGCAGTGCTGCCTGGTACCCCTGCTCTGGTCGGAACGTTTGCGATCGCAGGAGTATTGGCACTTATAGGTAATGAATTTAACGATGATTTCTTCTGGATGGCTTTAGTAATTGTGTGGGCGCTCACAGTTCCTCATATGGCGGTTACGGCAAAACTTGATAGGTCAGCGTTAACCTAAATCCATGAAACTTCGGTTCCTCATGGCAGCAGTCCTTACAACATCGTGTCTGCTTCCGATCTCTGCTCAAGCTGCACCAGTTTATGTTTTTCCTGTAGCGGGCTGTGAAGTGAACTATGCGCGTGCCCATCATGATTATCCTGCTACAGATATTTTGGCGAAATCCGGATGCGCATTTGTGGCTCCCATTGATGGGGTTATTGATGAAGTAAATCGCGTTGACACGTGGTCGGGCAAAGTAAATGCCGGAATAACTCGCGGAGGATTATCAGTCTCACTCATCGGAGTGGATGGAGTTCGCTATTACGGATCTCATTTAAGGTCGATTCATAAAGCAATACAACCCGGAGTTGCTGTTAAAGCTGGTCAGCGATTAGGTGGAGTTGGATCGACAGGTAGCGCGCGGGGCACTTCACCACATTTGCATTTCGGAATTTCTTGGCCAACACCTGCCGATACGTGGTGGGTCAGACGCGGTGCGGTATTGCCGTGGAAATATTTAGATGCATGGAAGGCCGGTAAAGATCTATCGCCAGTTAAAGAGGTAGAAGCGGCGAAGAAGAAAGTTGGCGAGCTTCCACCCGAACCGAAGAAATAGTTGAGAAGTTAAAATCAAAAAAGCCCCGCACAATGTGCGGGGCTTTTTCGTAAAGCTAGTGGTGCTATTAGTTAGCGTTCACTGCATCGGCCTGAGGACCCTTTGGACCCTGTACGACCTCGAATGAAACTGACTGACCCTC
>Ga0208596_1000280_pt1 | contig 17081 bp, 14 predicted proteins | sample LakMenEpi12Jul11_FD_150686 | JGI IMG/M metagenome (GOLD analysis project Ga0208596, IMG submission 150686) | Freshwater microbial communities from Lake Mendota, WI - 12JUL2011 deep hole epilimnion (SPAdes) | ecosystem: Environmental > Aquatic > Freshwater > Lake > Epilimnion/Euphotic zone ...
GAAGAAGCGCTTGAAAAGGTTGCAGCCGTTTATCCTGGTCAGCGCGTCGTCGTAGTAACTCACAACGGAGTCATTAAATTAGCGGCACAGATTGCCACCGGGGCACCCACCGAAGCGGTCTTTCATATAGATGCTGCACCTTGTTCCATAACTTCAATATCTATTTGGCCATCAGATGGACTGCGCGCCCTGCGTAGCCTTAACGAGACAGGACACTTCCGCCCATGATCAGTTCAACCGAGTGGCTATTAACTATTGGTGGTCTTGCCGCCGTAATTATCTTTGATTTAGCCCTGGCTATTGCTCATCGCAACAAAGAGACCAGCACGAAAGAGGCGCTAGGTTGGACGCTGTTTTATGTATCAGCGGCTATAACTTTTGGTTTGCTAATGCCTCGTTGGACATCAGATCAACTAAGGACCGAATTCTTTGCAGGTTGGCTTACTGAATACGCACTTTCAGTCGACAACATCTTTGTATTTATCATTTTGATTTCAACGCTAAAGGTGAAGAAAGAATCCCAGCAGTTGGTACTTCTCTTCGGAATTCTTATCGCCATAGTTCTTCGTGTAATTTTGATCTTTGCTGGAGTCGCACTTGTAACGCGCTTTACCTCTGCGTTCTACGTATTTGGTGCTTTCTTAATCTTCACAGCTTGGAAATTAATTAATGAGAAAGAAGAAGTTGAAGAAGATGAAGGTAAGTTAATTGCCTTCCTTCGCAATCGCGGTCTCAGCACATTCGCCATCGCGCTGATCGCCTTGGGCGTTACCGATCTCGTCTTTGCACTTGATTCAATTCCAGCGATCCTTGGGCTAACCACAAGCACATACGTTGTAATTACTGCAAATATCTTCGCCTTAATGGGGCTTCGCCAGCTCTACTTCTTGCTGCAAGGTGCAATGGATCGTCTGGTCCACCTGGGACGCGGACTTTCATTTATCTTGGCCTTCATTGGTGTAAAGATGATCTTGCACGCGTTACATGAAAATGGCGTCAAGGTTCCTGATATCTCGCTCGAGGTGAGCCTGACTGTAATTGTCTCCGCCTTGGCTATAACAGCGCTGACAAGTCTCTATGCGACCCGAGATCTGGAAAAGTCGGGCAAAGAGTAAAACTCACCCTCAGTTCTCGCCCAGCGCCCCAAGAGTTTTCTCCGACTTCACCAAATTGTTACGCTAATCCATTGACCTACCCCACCTTCCCATGCGTAAACTCAGCCCTAAGCAAACCTGTCATCGTTACCACATTTCCCGGGTATAGGCGTTGAGAGGCCCGCTAGCAGTTCCATTTCTATCCCTAGTAGAAAGCTGAAATAGATATGCGAAACACACTCTCGGTGCGAACATCAAGTCGCACATTTAAGGCAGTACTGGGGGCAAGCCTTGCTGGCGCACTCCTTGTATCTGTTGTTCCATCTGCATCTGCTGCAACCGGAAGCGTTGGCGGCACATGTGTAAAGGTTGGCGCTAAGGCAAAGGTCGGAAAGATCAATGTCGAATGTAAATCAGTATCAGGAAAGAAGATCTGGACAGATACAAAGGTTTACAACGTTTCAATTAGCGCAAACGCAATCCTTGGTGGAAAGAACAACCAGACCGCAACATGGATTCAAAACTATGTAATTCCACAATTCGAACTTTCAAATGCTGAAAAAGGAAAACAAATAAACGTTTCCTTCACACCAGCAGGTATCGATGACAATCAATTTAAGACTCAGCTAGCTCTCGACCTTGCTTCAAAGCGTGGTCCAGATGTAATGGCACTTGATGGTTTCTGGGTGGCGGAATTTGCTGAAGCCGGATACATCAAGCCTCTTGAATCAGTTGTTGGAGCTAAGGCAGTTAACGCATGGGAAGGTTGGAAGCAAATTCCAGCATCTGTCCAAGGCGTAATGAGCTACGGCGGAAAGAAGTACGGAGTTCCACAAGGAACTGACGGACGCATCATCTACTTCAACAAGAAGTTGTTTGCTGATGCTGGACTTCCAACAAACTGGCAACCTAAGTCATGGGCAGAACTTCTAACTGCCGCCAAGACAATTAAGACCAAGACACCTTCAGTTACACCTCTTCAGCTAAATGCTGGAGATGGAATGGGCGAAGCAACTGCTATGCAGGGCTTCCTCAACCTTCTAGGTGGAGCAGGTAGCTTGATCTATGACTCAAAGACCAAGAAGTGGACAGGAAATACCAAGGCTGTTCGCGACATGCTCGGCTTCTACGATTCTGTTTACAACAAGGACAAGGTCGGAAACTCTGACTGGCAGCTCCTTGCTGGAGAAAACGGTCGTAACGAATCATTTAAGGCATTCTCAGAAGGAAAGCTTGCAATGATCATCGAAGGTGACTACCTCTGGAGAGGTGTTATCAACCCAGTATCAGGTAACTTCAAGATGGCAGATCGCAACACAAACGTGGGATTTGCAAAGATTCCTGCACAAACAGCAAAGTCAGGCGTTAATGGCCAAAGCTTTATGAGCATGTCAGGCGGAAGCGGATACGCACTTAATCCAAATTCAGCCAACAAGACAACTGCTTGGGAGCTTCTACAGTTCATCAACGCTAAAGAGCCTGTTTCTTCATTCATGGCTATCGGTGGAGCAGTTCGTATTTCACAACGTCAAGATGTGAACACAGCTGTTCTAAAGTCTGACCCTTGCTTGAAGTTCGTATTTGAGAATGCAATTCCAAATACTTTCTTCCGTCCAGCAAGTGTTAACTACAACGCTGTTTCTGTCTTGCTACAGAAGGCAACAACCTCAATCGTTCAAGGTAAGTCAGTTGCAGAAACTGCAGCCGCTTACGAGAGCGCATTGAAGGATCTTGTTGGAGCAGCAAACGTAGCCAGCAACTAAGGCTGCATGAAATCTAAGACGATGAAGGGTTCCCGGGCCGCAAGGCCCGGGAACTCCGTTCTTGGTAAAGGCGCTGCGACCGCCTTCCTCTCTCCGTCGCTCATCTTTATTGGAATCTTTCTCCTTATTCCGGCTTTCTGGACGCTCTACCTAGGTTTAACTGATTACAAACTCGTAGGTATTGAAGCGCTAAATCCCAGTTTCGTTGGCATTGATAACTTTACTAAGGCGCTAAACGACCCACAATTTTTGAGTTCACTCAAGTTAACAATCATTTATGTGTTGGGCTCTGCCATCTTCGGCCAAGCGTTACTTGGCTTCATTCTTGCTTGGGTATTAAATGAACTTTCTCCAAGAATTCGTAACATCGTTGAGTTAATAGTTATCTTTGCTTGGATCGTTCCCGGTTCAGTCGTTGCATTCTTATGGTTTGCCTTCTTTAATAAAGAAGAGGGCACGCTCAATGCAATCTTGGGTGTAAACATCGACTGGTTACTTGATTATCCAATGCTCTCGATCATTATCTTTAATATCTGGCGTGGCACCGCCTTTTCAATGCTGCTCTTTAGCGCCGCAATCGCATCGATTCCAAAATCACATATTGAGGTTGCTCGCGTTGCAGGAGCTTCAAAGATGCAGCAACTGCGAAATATCGTTCTTCCTTCTGCGCGCTCATACATTCTTACAAACCTACTTTTGATCACCCTTTGGACCTTCAATGACTTTGGGCCTTATTTGCTCACAGGTGGTGGCCCAGGAGGCGAGACCCAGATTCTGCCCATCTTTATCTATGACAGCGCACTTCGTTATCTAGATTTTGGTTATGGATCAGCGATCGCAGCGATCATGCTTTTCTTGAACTTAGTTATCTCGTTGATAGTTCTGCGCATGTCTCGGAAGGGTAAAAAGTAATGAAACTCTTCGGTAAGGAAATCCAACTTCAAGATAAGCGTCGTATCGATGAGCGCACAAAAGTTGAAAAGATTTCTACCTTTGCCTTTGTGCTGCTAGCGGTAAGTTTCTTCGCGATCCCTTTGATGTGGTTGGTCCTAGCGCCCTTTGATTCGGATCCAACCTTCCGAATTAAATGGCCTAATTGGGGGCTAGGAAACTTCTCTGAGATGGCCGAGAACCCTTATGCCTATCGCTCATTGATGAACTCGGCAATTTTCTCAGCAGGCAGCGGCCTTGCAGTAATTCTTGTTGGCGCTCCAGCTTCTTATGTGCTGAGCCGAATCAAATTCGCGGGTAGAGATGCTTTCCTATACGTACTTCTTCTCTTCTCATCAATTGTTACCGGCAGCGCAGCGATGGTTCCACTCTTCTTGCTCTCCCTTCGATTAAACCTAATTGATACCTATCAAGGTGTTGTTCTCGTTTTAACGGGCGGCCTCATACCTGCAGCGATATTTATCTTGAAGGATTTCACGGACTCAATTCCAAAGAGCTATGAAGAGTCAGCACAGATATTCGGAGCAAGTTCTTTCCGCATCCTTAAAGATGTGGTTACCCCAATTATTCGACCAGGCCTAGCAGTTATCTTCGTCTGGTCGTTTGTTCAGGCATGGGGCAACTTCCTCGCCCCATTTATCTTGATAAGAGATATAAATAAACAACCAGCGGCTGTGATGATGTATAGCTTCTATAACGATGGTGGACAAGCGGTATTCCGTACCGTGGCTGCCTTTTCTTTGATCTACACAATTCCAGTTCTCGCTATGTACTTCTATGTAAATAAAAAATATGGTTTCCGTTTCTATGGAGGGATTAAGGGCTAATGAGCTTCGTATCGATTGAAAAGATCACCAAGGTATTTCCTGGTGGCGTACGCGCCCTTGATGAGCTCGACCTTGAGATCAAGGATGGCGAATTCTTCGCCCTGCTAGGTCCTTCGGGCTGCGGAAAGACCACCTTGCTTCGCACATTGGGCGGTCTCGAATCCTCCACGAGCGGCACAATTTCATTTGAAGGCAAAGATGTAACCTTCTTGACTCCAGGTGCGCGCAATATTGCGATGGTCTTTCAGGACTATGCGCTATATCCACACATGAACGTTTTGGAGAACATCTCTTATCCTCTGAAGGTTAGAAAGTTTTCGAAGGAAGAGATCAATAAACGAGTTACACAAGCATCCGAAGCTCTTTCTATTCAGATGTTGTTAGATCGCAAGCCAGGGCAGATTTCAGGTGGTCAACAACAGCGCGTTGCAGTTGCGCGTGCAATGGCTTGTACACCAAGCCTTTATCTCTTCGATGAGCCACTATCAAACCTAGATGCACGTCTGCGCCTTGAGGCCAGAACATTCTTAAAGCAGTTACAACGCGAACTCGGCGTTACAACTATTTTGGTTACACATGATCAATCAGAAGCTCTGGCCTTAGCAGACCGCATGGCTGTTATGGATAAGGGACGTATTAAACAGGTAGGAAGCCCTGCCGAGTTCTTCCATAAACCAGCAAATATATTTGTTGCCAGTTTTATTGGATCTACTCCAATGAATTTGCTTGATGGATTGGTTAATGATGGCAAGGTTGTTATTGGCTCAATGACCTTCGACATTCCAGAACATGCTTCTACAGCTCGTACTGGTGATCAGGTCGTCTTTGGTGTGCGCCCCGAATATGTTTCATTGGTATCAGGTCCAGGATCTGGGATCGCATCTGGCGTTGTGAAAGTTACCGAAAACCTTGGCACTCACTATCTGGTAACCGCAGACTGCAATGGAACTTTGGTTCGCGGAACTGCGCCAGATGGTTCAGAACCAGCAATGGGAGATACCGTGCACTTAAAGCCAGAACCTGGCCGATCGCTTCTTTACAATAAGACAAGCGAAGATTTGTACTAATTCGCTTAACTCATGCTTTACTCAAAGGTATATACGCCCCAGGATCGCGCTGATTCTATTTATCAGTATGTACCTTTTGATGTTCCAGCAGGTGTCGAAGGCGTAACGGTAAGCATGCGCCACAATAGTTTTCTATCGGTAATCGACCTTGGCCTCTTTGATCCAGTTGGTTTCCGTGGCTTCTCCGGCAGCGAACGAGACCACGTTGCAGTAAGTGAAGTTGACTCAACGCCTGGTTATCTTCCGGGTCCGATACGTGCCGGCACTTGGTTTGTTTCACTTGGTTTACATCGCGTCGATCCAGATGGAGTAAAGATCGAAGTTGAAGTTACCTTGGGAAAGCCGGTATTCCCAGATGTGAATCTTGCTTCTGCTAAACCGATTCTTCCACCACGACGAAAGTTAAAGTCGAGATCAGGTTATCGCTGGTTTCCTGCAGATTTCCACACCCACTCTGTTCATTCTGATGGAGATCTAACTTTAAATGAATTGGCATCCCTGGCGGCAGAACGAGGGCTAGAACTTCTAGCGATCACAGATCACAATACAACTAGCCACCACAGATTCTTACCTGAAGTTTCAAAATTTAGCGGCATTAATCTACTGGCAGGACAAGAAGTAACGACTGATAGCGGACATGCAAATTCTTTTGGACATAGCCAGTGGGTTGATTATCGCGAAGCAACTGATCGCTGGCTAAGTCAGACTAAGAGCCAAGGTGGGCTTCTCTCAATTAATCATCCGCTCTCTGCACCTTGCCACTGGCGCAGAGATACGCCAAGTGGAATAGATCTCACTGAACTTTGGCACTCATCCTGGGACCGCAAGACAACTGAGCCATTTGAATGGTGGCGCGATAACGGCTCAAAGATTCCAATTGGCGGCAGCGATTTCCATCGTTACACATCAGATGGTCTGCCTGGCGAACCAACTACTTGGGTTGAGATCGATACTGAGGATAATGAAGTTACTCAGAGCCAAGTTTTAGCTGCGCTAAGTGATGGGCGAGTGGCGATATCGGCCGATCCAAAAGCACCTGTCGTGTTTCCACTAGAGGATGAGATGGTTGTTGATGGGGGAGATGGAATGACCTTGCTTGCCCCATCTGGAAAGAAAACTCTGATTACCAAAGATTTCACAACCGTCAGTGGAGAAAGTGGACTTTACTCACTGACTGATTCCAACGGCATGTATCACGCCATCGGATTTAAGAAGTAAAGCTAGGCAATATCGCCTTTGACCGGCGTACCTTCTCGCTCAGCGATCTTCTTTGCAATCATTTGAGCGATCTCTAAATCCTCTAACCCATCAGCAATTGGATCAGCATCTTGCTTGCCGGTCATGACTAAGTGATGGAAGGCAACTAATTCATTTTCAAATGAGGCGGTATATGAATTAGTTCGAACCATTTCGTGATCGATGCCTCTGCGGCGAGTAGTTATCAACTGGGTAGGAATGCGCAAGATATAAGGGCTAGGGAAGATTATGTGATGGCCTTCCTCCTCATTTACCCAGCGGATTTCTTCTTGATAGGCAGGGTATTGATCAAGGTAGAACCAGCGAATAGTAACTCGAACGCCATCTGCGGTTCGGGCGTGAATAATAATTGATTCGCTATGACCTGGATTTGGCCAGCGATCTACAAAGTCAACTTCAGTTATATGAACATCTAAGGCACGGAGCACTGAGAACTCGTGGATGACGCTGCCAAGGATAATATCGGTGTACAAATCTCCAAAAGATTTTGCGGCAGCTTCACCGAGAGCTTCAATCTGAATTTCGTTCTTTACCTTGGAGAAAATTTCATTCAGCCCCGCTGGAGATTGTGGAAGATCTACTGAAAGTTCAGAGGTAACCAACTGGCTATCTCCACTTGGGTGCAAGACAAGTACATCAACTGTGCGAGGACGGCTCGTGATTGCTTTTCTAGCTGCAATTACCGCAGAATCAAAAGTCTTCATATAGCCGATCATCAGAGACTTGCCTGATGATTTTAGCGCCGCCTCTATTTCCTTCATCTCGCGCTTTGCATAAGCAAGTGGCTTTTCACAGAAAACATTGAGTCCAGCGTTAAGTGCACTTACAACTACTTCAGCATGTGAGCCGGAGTTTAAAACCATAATGGCATCGATTGAACCTGAAGCAATTAACTTCATTGGTGAATCAAAACAATTCTCGCGCGAGATCCCGAATCGATCGGCGAGCACGTGTGTGGCCTTTAAATTTAAATCAGCTAGCGCTACGACTTCAAAGAGATCGCTACGGCGAGTCAAAATTGGTAGATGTACCGAAGATGCCACTGCACCTGCGCCGACTAATCCCACACGTACGCGATTCATAAATTCCTTCGATTATTGAAATTCATCGGCAAAAGCATCTTGCGATTGCTAGTGAATTCCTAGTTGCAGAGTGGTATGGTATCGAATTCATACAGCGTAAATCTAGGGTTTTTGAGGCAAATCTTTAGCGCAGGCGGGTGATTTTCATGGGTAGTCAGAAGCGAATTACAGAGGCAACAATTTCCGATGTCGCCTCCCATGCCGGCGTTAGTACTGCCACCGTGAGCCGTGTAATCGCTGGAGTTGGCTACGTAGCCGCCAAGACGAGAGCAAAAGTTAATAAGAGCATAACTGAACTTCAATACCAGCCATCATCGATTGCTCAGTCGTTACGGCGCCAAAGTTCAACAATGATTGGCTTGATTCTTACCGATATCCAAAACCCTTTCTATCCAGAAATGGTCCGCGGTATTGAAGATGAAGTTCAGCGAAGAGGATATTCACTGATTTTGTGCAATTCGGCTGAAGATTCAGAACGCGAAATTTCATACCTAGACTTCCTGGCAAGCCATAGAGCTGCCGGAATAATCGTCTGTGCCGATGGAGTCTTAAAGCGCCATCGCGAGAAACTCTTATCTCAGAGAGCAAAAATTATTCTGGTTAACGTTCAAAAAGAGGATACCGATTTACCGACGGTATCTAGCCAAGACTTTGAAGGTGGTGAAATCGCCGCCGCTCATTTAGTTAAGTGTGGATATCCCAAGATTATTTACATCGGCAATTCACTCGAAAAAGGATTTGGATCACTACGTTTAGAAGGCGTAAAACGCGGTGCTGGAAAAACCAAGTTAGAGATTTTGTTTAGTGACGACACACTTGAAGCCGGCGCCAGAGTTGCCGAAGAAATCGCCAAGAAGTTCAAGCCGCCATTTGGAATCGTTGCGCACAACGACTTGACCGCAATTGGCGCAATGCATGCGCTGATTGAGATGAAGATCAAAATCCCACAAGAAGTTGGAATTGTGGGTTACGACGATATTGCGTTGAGTGGCTATGTGACTCCAGGGCTAACCACTATTAATCAGAATCAATATGACCTCGGCGTTGAGGCGATGGCGATGCTTGATGATTTGATAAAGGGTTCCAAGGCTAGAAAGAAACGAGTAATACCTTCAGAGTTGGTTTTACGAAAATCAACGATGAAGATCAAGTAATAACAAAAACCAACGAAAGATGAATGGAGCGCAAGATGTCACTCAAGGATCACTCTCCAACTGAGGCGGATATTAAGTGGGTAAAGGATGAAGTCGCAGCGATACACGAACGTAATCGCCAACGCGGCCACGCCGATTGGTGCGGCCATGACTTTGACTTCACTTGCCCATCATCTGTTACCTACCCATTTCAGTGGTTCTGGGATTCTTGCTTCCACGCAATTGCGCTTAGCCATGTAGACCTTCAAAAAGCTGAGGCGGAGCTAAAGAGCTTGCTTAAGAACCAGCATTCGGATGGCTTTGTCTCGCACGTAACTTTCTGGCAGCGCGATGCCTATGAAGAGATGGTTTCAACTTATGCGATCGCATTCCGCAGTCGATACCTTTCCGATGAGATGCAACCACCGCTCTTGGCAGAAGCGGTAAGCGCTGTTGCAAAGCGTGGTCGTGGAGTTGAATTCATCAACGAAGTTTTGCCAGCTGTGAAACGGTTCTACGAATGGCTTCACACCGTGCGCAATCCATATGGTGATGGCTTGGTTCGTGTAGTTCAACCAGATGAGACCGGTATTGATCACTCTCCAGTCTGGGATGAAATCATGAATATCCAGGATGAAGAACACGAGTCTTGGGATCGTGGTTGGCATTCAATCTGCGATCCATATGACAAGTTTGATCGCGATCCAAAGAAGATGATTGAGCTAAATCACTTTGTCGTTGCAGATGTAATGACTAATACGATTTACATTGAAAATCTCCATGTACTTGCCGATCTCTGCAAGCAAGTTGGAGATCAAGCCGGGCACGACGAATACAAAGCTCGAGCAGCCAAAGCTCGCAAGTCACTCGATGAACTCTGTTGGAATGAAGAAGATGGTCTTTATTACGGCGTAAACGGTAAAGAGAATAAGCAACTGCGCGTAAATACCTTTATGAGTTTGATGCCACTGCTCTTGCCTGATCTAGATAAGCGCAAGGCAGATTTACTGATCGCACGAATCTTAAATCCTGAAGAGTATTGGGCTGAATATCCAATCCCAAGCACTGCGATGAACCATCCGACTTATCGCCCAGATACTGTGGGAGGAACACTTGTTTGGCGCGGTCCTTCATGGATGAATAGCAATTGGTATATCGCTCGCGGTTTAACTCGTCATGGTCGCAACGACCTAGCCCGTCACATTGCAAACCAAAGCATTGCAATGGTGCAGAAGAGCGGTTTCCGTGAGTACTACAACCCACAAACCGCATTTGGCCGTGGCGCACCTGACTTCAGTTGGTCAACAATTCTTATCGACTTGCTGCATGAGGTGAAATAGAAATGAGTCAACGCTTGGCAAAAGCTAAAGTCGGAATCGTTGCCCTCAACTGGAAATTTGAGATGGCAAAGTCCGAAGATTTCTTGAGTCGCATTGCGGCTTATGGTTTCAAAGGAATCCAGATCTCAGTTGAGCAGGCGAATTCGGATAAGTTCTTAGATCAAATGAAGAAGAACAACTTGGCTACTGCCGAGCAGTATCTAGATATTGCCTGCGATGAGAACGGCCCACTTCCAACTGCCGATGCTCATTCACAAGAGATTGTTGACGCAGCTATCCGTGCCAAAGTTGAAATGTTGGTATTTGCCGTTGATGGAACTTTAGAGCGAGATATTTATGCAGGTCGCGCTCATCTGGGTCCACACCTAAATGAAGTTGGATATCAGCGCTTAGCCGATCACATTGCTAAGTACGCGCAGTTAGCGAAAGCGGCCGGAATTCGTTCTTCATTCCATCCACACGCAGCCACTTATATTGAAACTCCTGAAGAGACCAGAAAGCTAATGGCCCTTCTTGATTCCGATTTGGTTGGCATGTGTCTTGATGTTGGACATTGGATTGTCGGTGGAGGAGATCCCGTTGCTGGCGTAGTCGAATACGGAAAACGTGTTACACATGTTCACATTAAAGATGTTGATCCAGAGGTTCTGAAAAAACTTATCGCTGGTGAATACGAACGGATGCATGTAGCTGTGGAAGATCACTTTCTCTTTGTGCCAGCTGGCGAAGGCGCACTTGACCTAGTTGGGCTATTTGCAGAACTAGAAAAGTTTGGCTTCTCGGATTGGATGATGAGCGAACAAGATAAAGCTCGTGAGCCGGCTGAAGAAAAATCAGGGGTTTCTATGCGCAATATCGAGGCGGCTCTTAAGGGTTAGCAGCCCCTATCCATTTCGCGTACTCCCGATATTGTTCACCCCATGACTAGTACTCCGCGTATTTTGCATGCCTCAACCGGTTCAACTCTGACCGCTAAAGGCTGGGGACAAGAAGCCGCCCTGCGCATGCTCCATAACAACTTAGATCCAGCTGTTGCAGAACATCCCGAGAACTTAGTTGTTTATGGCGGAACCGGAAAAGCTGCACGTAACTGGCCATCTTTTGATGCAATAGTAAAAAGCCTCACCAATTTAAAAGATGATGAAACGCTGCTAGTTCAATCAGGTAAACCAGTTGGAGTCTTTGCAACGCACGAATGGGCGCCGCGAGTACTGATCGCAAATTCAAACTTGGTTGGCGATTGGGCCAATTGGCCAGAATTTCGTCGCCTAGAACAACTTGGCTTAACTATGTACGGGCAGATGACTGCCGGTTCTTGGATCTACATTGGAACACAAGGAATCTTGCAAGGAACTTACGAAACCTTTGCCGCAGTTGCACAGAAAAGATTTAACGGAACACTGCAAGGAACTCTCACCCTGACCGGCGGTTGCGGCGGAATGGGCGGCGCACAGCCACTTGCTGTGACCATGAATGGCGGCGTCTGCTTAATTATCGATATCGATAAGACTCGTTTGGAAAAGCGTATTCAAACTCGTTACTTAGATGAGATTGCCGACAACATCGACGATGCAATCGAGCGAGTTCTTAAAGCGAAGAATGCGCGCGTTCCACTTTCTGTTGGGCTTGAAGGTAACGCCGCCGAGTTATTCCCGCTCTTGCTCAGCATGGATGTGCCAATCGATATCGTCACCGATCAAACTTCTGCACACGATCCTTTCTCATATATACCTGCTGGCGTTGATGTTCACACCGCAGCACAAATGGCGAAAGACAACCCAGAAGATTTCACTAAGCGCTCACAAGCATCGATGGCAAAGCACGTTGAAGCGATGGTTGGCTTTATGGATAAAGGCGCTGAGGTTTTTGATTACGGTAACTCGATCCGCGATGAAGCCCGCCAAGGTGGCTATTCACGGGCCTTTGCCTTCCCGGGCTTTGTTCCTGCCTATATCCGCCCACTTTTCTGTGAAGGAAAAGGACCATTTCGTTGGGTAGCGCTTTCAGGGGATCCAAAAGATATCTATCGCACAGATAAAGCTGTACTTGATCTATTTCCAGAAAATGAAGGTCTACATCGCTGGATCACAATGGCGCAAGAGAAAGTAGCCTTCCAAGGTTTGCCAGCACGTATTTGCTGGTTGGGTTATGGCGAAAGAGATAAAGCAGGACTTGCCTTCAATGATTTAGTTGCACGCGGTGAAGTCTCTGCACCAATAGTTATTGGACGCGACCATTTAGATTGCGGTTCTGTTGCATCTCCATATCGCGAAACTGAAGCGATGCTCGATGGCTCAGATGCAATCGCAGATTGGCCGCTGCTAAATGCAATGGTCAACATTTCATCTGGCGCTTCATGGGTCTCACTCCACCACGGTGGCGGCGTTGGCATGGGACGTTCCATACATTCTGGACAAGTCTCTGTTGCAGATGGTACAAAACTTGCAGCTCAGAAGCTAGAGCGCGTATTAACAAATGATCCAGGTATGGGAGTTATTCGCCATGCCGATGCTGGTTATGACATCGCCATTGATACTGCCAAGGAACGCCATGTACATGTACCGATGCTGGATATTGAATGACCAGTACGCTCCTTTTTAATATCGGGCAACTTGTTACAAATGATCCGCAGCACGATGGCACAAAGCTCGGGGTAATTAACGATGCCGCGTTGTTGATTGAAGATGGCGTTGTTGCTTGGGCTGGGCCTAACGCCGATGCACCAACGCATCACATCAATCGAAAGATCGATGCCCACGGCAAGGCGGTTATCCCTGGTTTTGTAGATAGCCACACACATATGATCTTCGCAGGAGATCGCAGTAAAGAATTTCGCGCACGGATGTTGGGGGAGAGCTACACAGCAGGCGGCATCGCCCACACCGTTGAGCAAACTCGCAGCGCAAGTGATAAAACTCTTAAAAGTAACGCGCAAAACCTATTAAATGAGGCTTATTCCTCAGGCACCACGACTATCGAATGTAAATCAGGGTACGGCTTAACTGTTGAAGATGAGCGGCGCTCACTTGAAATTGCCCAGAGTTTTACCGAAGAGACAACTTTCTTGGGTGCACATGTTGTTCCAGTTGAATATAAGAAGAACCCAAAAGATTATGTGGATTTAGTTACTGGCCCGATGTTGGATGCAGTGCTTCCATACTCAAAGTGGATCGATGTATTTTGCGACAAAGGTGCATTTTCAGTAGATGATGCCCGAACGATTCTTAAGGCAGGCATAGCGAAAGGTTTGCAACCACGGCTACATGCCAACCAACTTCAAGAAGGACAGGGTGTTCGCCTCGGAGTTGAATTAGATGTTGCATCCGTTGACCATGTTTCGCACCTAAGTGAGAAAGATATCGAAGCGCTATCAACTTCTAAGACTGTGGCAACATTTTTGCCTGGCGCAGAGTTTTCAACCCGTTCGGCTTATCCAGATGTTCGCCCGCTTTTAGAAGCGAGCATCACCGTGGCACTTGCCTCTGATTGCAATCCCGGAAGTTCTTACACAACGAACATGCCGTTCATTATCGCGATCGCAGTTCGAGAGATGCATTTCTCACCAGAACAAGCTTTATGGTCGGCAACTATGGGAGGCGCAAAAGCGCTTCGCCGCGACGATATCGGACATCTCTTTGAAGGTGCGCGCGCTAACTTTTCAATTCTTTCTGCAGATTCGTATATCCACTTGGCATATCGCCCGGGTGTTAACTTAATAGAACAGGTGTGGCGCGATGGCCTCCAAATCAAATAGAACAGTAACTCTTTCTACTTCAGGCGTAACTTTCGCCGATGTAATTGACGTTGCCAGATACGGCGCCAAAGTTGAACTTTCACAGCAATCAATCGATGCCATCAACGCTTCCAGAAAATATATTGAAGAATATGCCGCTGGAGGAATTCCGGTTTATGGCGTATCTACTGGGTTTGGGGCTTTGGCTAACCGCCATATTGATGTGGCAGATCGCGCACAACTGCAGAAATCGCTAATTCGCTCGCATGCCGCAGGCGTTGGCCCAGCAGTAGAACGCGAAGTCGTTCGCGCACTTATGTTCTTACGTCTTCGAACAATGGCCTCTGGTCGCACCGGTGTTCGCGTTGCACTAGCCCAGAGTTATATCGATTTCTTAAATCATGGAATCACTCCCGTTGTTCCAGAGTTTGGATCACTGGGATGCAGTGGAGATTTGGCACCGTTATCTCATTGCGCACTTGCGCTAATGGGTGAAGGAAAAGTTCATGACGCAAACGGTGTTGAAATGCCAACGATGCAGGCGCTTGATGCTTCAGGAATTAAACCGATCGAACTTCAAGCTAAAGAAGGTCTTGCGCTAATTAACGGCACCGATGGAATGCTCGGAATGTTGATCATGGCATGTGCTGATCTCGAACAGCTCTGCGCCGTTGCGGATATAACCACTGCCATGAGCATTGAAGGCTTATTGGGTACTGATCGAGTATTTGCGCCCGATCTACATGCACCGCTGCGTCCGCAGGTTGGCCAGGCAATAAGCGCGGCAAATATCTTTGCAATGCTCAAGGGCTCTGGAATTGTCGCCTCGCACCGTGAAAATGATTCACGCGTGCAAGATGCTTATTCACTTCGTTGTGCACCGCAAGTTGCTGGCGCGGTCCGCGACACTATTTCCTACGCTTCAACAATCGCCGAGCGCGAACTCGCATCAGCGATTGATAACCCTGTCGTACTTCCTGACGGACGCGTTGAATCCAACGGAAACTTCCACGGAGCACCTGTTGCTTACGTTTTAGATTTCCTTGCAATCGCTGCTACGGATTTGGGCTCAATTGCAGAACGTCGCACCGACCGCGCACTAGATCAACATCGCTCTGCCGGTTTGCCACCATTCTTAGCGCACGATCCTGGAGTTGATTCAGGGCTAATGATTGCGCAATACACGCAAGCCGGATTAGTCAGTGAGAACAAACGCCTTGCAACCCCTGCCAGCGTTGACTCGATTCCATCATCTGCTATGCAAGAAGATCATGTATCTATGGGTTGGTCAGCAGCGCGTAAATTACGCAAAGTTGTTGAAAATCTCGCTCGCATCTTGGCTATTGAACTCGTTACCGCAGCGCGTGCCATTGAACTTCGTGAAGGCTTGAAACCTTCGCCAGCAACAGGTCGAGTCGTTAAAGAGTTGCGAAAAGTTGTTCCTGGTGTTGGGCCAGATCGTTTCTTATCTCCAGAACTCGAAGCGGCAACAACGCTGGTTAATTCGGGATCTATCGTTTCGGCTGCAAGAGAAGTTGTTAAAGAACTTATCTAGTTGCAAATCCGGTAGCTGCTTCTAGAACTAAGAGCGCAGCTAAGCGCACCGTGCGTTGATCATCTGAATCAGCTGCAGCATCTATCTCGGTAATGTCGATGGCACGAACTCGCTTATCAGCACCCAGTAGAAGCGCTGCCTGACGCAACTCATCGGCAGATATTCCGCCAGGCATTGCCGCTGGGCATGCCGGAACAACGCTGCGATCACAGACATCGACATCTAGATCAACATAAATCTCACGACCATCGACACCGGCAATTTCTAGCGCTTTCTTTAATACTTCAGCAATCGTCATCTCACGCAACTGCGCACGGGAAAACACAGTGATGCCATTTTCTTTTGCGCGCTGGCTGTACTCCGCGCTGTTGGCAAAGTCGGCGATACCAATCTGCACGATGTTTTTTCCTGGCAGGCCAGCCTGAATCAATTGCCAAACAGGAGATCCATTTGATTGGCCATCACGAAGATCATGGTGTGCGTCAAAAGTGATCAATCCAATCTTCGATAAATCTGGCCACAGACCAGATGCAACTGAGTAGGTAATTGAGTTATCGCCACCAAGTGCGATTACTAACTTGTGCTTGGCCAACAAACCACTTACAAAAGCACCGACTCGAACGACGCCTTCAGGGCCATCGGGTGAATCAATGTTGCCTAAATCAATAAATGATTGACCGCTTAAATCAACGCCGTGCGAAGTTGAGTATGTTGAATAACGAGCCAGTGCACTTCTAATTGCATCCGGAGTTTGATCAGCGTTAGTCGGTGAAATTGATCCTTTATGTGCTGGTACTCCGACTAATGCGATATCTGCTCTTGGATCAGGGGAGGCAAACAAAGTATTGGCGCGCTTCCACTTTGGATCATGCGGCAGATTTGCGCTCATCATTTGCTAATCGTAAGGCTTTATTCTTGGACTACAATCATGCACGAAGAGTCGCCCGGATCACCGCGTTGTAGCAATACACCGAGGAAAGTCCGGACTTCGCAGAGCAAGGTGGTGGGTAACGCCCACCCGGAGAAATCCGCGGGATTAGTGCCACAGAAAATAGACCGCACATGCAAATGTGTAAGGGTGAAACGGTGGTGTAAGAGACCACCAGTATTTGTAGTGATGCAGATAGCTTGGTAAACCCCACCTGAAGCAAGACCACGCAGATGGCGTTTGAGAACTGCTCGTTCGAGCCATCGGGTAGGTTGCTTGAATCTGTAAGCAATTACAGATCTAGATGGATGGTGATCCCTCGCAAGAGGACAGGATCCGGCTTATAGGGCG
>Ga0208596_1000282_pt1 | contig 16908 bp, 12 predicted proteins | sample LakMenEpi12Jul11_FD_150686 | JGI IMG/M metagenome (GOLD analysis project Ga0208596, IMG submission 150686) | Freshwater microbial communities from Lake Mendota, WI - 12JUL2011 deep hole epilimnion (SPAdes) | ecosystem: Environmental > Aquatic > Freshwater > Lake > Epilimnion/Euphotic zone ...
ATACTCGAGGCGATCATGTCGTCGCGGATCTGTCCGAGCGCAGCGTTGTTCCAGACCACGATCGGGAGGCTGACGCCGGCTTCGACGGCGGTCCCGAGTTCCTGGATCGTGAACTGCAGACCATAGTCGCCGTGCAGCGCAAGGACCGGCCGATCGGGACTCGCAATCTTGGCGCCGAGCGCAGCGGGCATCGCGAAGCCGAGCGTGCCGTAGCCCGAAGGGTGGTGCCAACCGCCGGGCGCATCCATCGGGAACGCGTAGTTGCCGAGGTAGGCGATCTGCGTCATGTCTGAGAAGACAGCTGCCTCGGGAGGCAACGCCCTGCGCAAGGCGGCAAGTCCGCGCTGCATCACGCGGGTCGGCGCGTCCATCGCCGCGTCGATCGCGGTCCGATGCGTGGCGGCCGTACCCACCTTCGTGCGCCAGCCTCGGCGCGGCGCCGAAACCTTGAGGCCGTCCAGCGCCGAGAGAAGCGATTGGATGAAGGGCGCAGCGTCGCTGCACACCGACTCGACCGCCGGATGGCGTTCATCATCGAGATCGCGGATATCGACGCGGATCAGGCGTCCCTCGAGGGCTTGGCGATCCGCGGTATAGATATCGGTCTCGGAGAGACCCGTGCCCACCGCGAGCACGAGGTCCGCTTCGGCGAGCAGGCGCTGGGTGGGCGCGTAGGGCAGCGAACAACCGAGGTTGGCCGGATGGGCCTCGGGGAGGACGCCTTTGCCTGCAGCGGTGGTGACGAGGTAACCGTCCAGGCGCTCGACGAGATCCCGCAGGCCCGCCGCCGCAGCCCGCGCGCCGCCGCCGGCGACGATGGCGGGTCGCGCTGCCCCCTCGAGCAGCGCCGCCACGCGCGCGACCTGCTGCACCGTCGCCGACGGTCGTGCCGGGGCGCCGAAGACCTCGACGGGAAGGTCGGTATCGTTCGCGAGGAGATCGAGCGGCATGCCGAGGTACGCGGGGCGGCTGCGGCCCGCGCGGTATTCATCGAACACCCGCCGCAGGAAGTCACGCGCCTCAGCGGCTGTGGTCGCCGTGCAGACGAGATCGAGCACCGAGGCCATGACGCCCTGCTGATCCCTCGTCTCGTGCAGCACGCCCCAGCCGCGGCCGAGCGAGGCGCTCGCAGGCGTGCTTGCGATCACGATCATCGGCGAGGAGTCCGAATACGCCTGCGCGACGGCTGTGAGCACGTTGCTGACACCCGGACCCGAGATGACGAAGGCGGCGGCGGGTCGCCCGGAGAGGCGTGCGTGGCCGTCGGCAGCGAAACCCGCACCCTGTTCATGGCGCGTGAGCACATGGCGCAGACCACGATGCCGATCAAGCCCGCGATACAACGCGAGGTTGTGCACTCCCGGGATACCGAACACGGTGTCGATACCGTTCGCGGCGAGCAGTTCCACGAGGTAGCATCCGATAGGTCTTGCTGCTAGGCTCATTTTCGTGAAGTTCTCGGAATTGGTGACACGCGTCGCGGGCGACGGCGCGGATGCTTGGCGCACCCACTACGCCGCCCAAGCCGCGCAGGAACGGGGCGAGGACGTCATCATTCTAAGCATCGGCGACCCGCCGTTGTCGACCCCGCAGCCGGTGGTCGAACGCGCCGTCGAGGCGCTGCGCGCGGGCGACACCCACTATACCGAGGCCCGCGGGCGGGTCGCGCTGCGCCAGGCCATCGCCACACTGCACGAACACCGGTCCGGTCAGCGCGTCACACCCGACGAGGTCATCCTGGCCTGCGGTGCCCAGAATGCACTGCTCGTGGCCGCGCTCTGCCTCAGCGGCGACGGCGACGAAGTGCTGACCTTCGACCCGCTCTATCCGACCTACCCCGCGACGCTCGAGGCGTCGGGTGCGCGCCTTGTCCGGGTGCCGCTGCGGGCCGCGAACCGCTTCAGGCCCGACATCGCCGATCTCGAGTCGGCCATCAGCGATCGCTCACGCGCGTTGTTCTTCGCCACCCCCGGCAATCCGAGCGGCATCATCTTCACGGCGGACGAACTCGCCCGCATCGGCGAGCTCGCGCGGCGGCATGATCTCTGGGTGGTGGTCGATGAGGTGTACGCCGGGCTCGCACCCGAGGGCCGCGTGCCGAGCCTCGCCGAGGCATTCCCGGAACGCGTCGTCACCATTGGCAGCCTCTCCAAGACCCACGCGATGTGCGGCTGGCGCGTCGGCTGGATGATCGGCCCAAAGATATTGATGGACCACGCAGAGAACCTGCTGATCTGCATGCTCTACGGCCTGCCGGGATTCGTGCAGGAGGCCGCCCTCACGGCACTGCAGGACACCGTGGAAGCCGAGCGGCGCGTCCGCGAGTACTGCGGCGACCGGGTGCGGCTGATGCGCACGCTGCTGCAAGGCACACCCGGCATCGACCTCCTTGAGCCAGAGGCCGGGATGTTCATGCTGGTCGATGTCCGCGGCACGGGTCTCGGCAGCGACGGCTTCACCGAGCAGCTGTTCCGCGAACAGGGCGTCGCCGTGATGGACGGTGGCGCATTCGGCGAGCAGACCCGCGGTTTCGTGCGCATCAGCTTCGCCAACGACGAAGCGCTGATCACCGAGGGCTGCCGGCGTATCCGTCAGTTCTGCGAGGGGCTCGCAGCGGTCCGCTCCCGGTAGATCGCGCACAGCGCCGCCTCGGGTGGCGCGATCGGCCCCGTGATCGCATCGAAGCGCAGCATCCGCGGTTCGATGTCCGAGCGGTGCCGTGGCCAGCTCGGTAGGCGCTCCCCCTCTGGCGTACCGGTCGCAGCGAAGGTGACCCACGCCTGCATCATCTCGCGCGTGATCCGTCGGTCGACCGCCACGGTCGGCAGCCAGTCGTCATGCGTACCGAAGACATACGGCAGCTCGGCACCGTGGTAGGCCCGAAGACGGGCTGCCGCGGCACCCTCGCGCACCCGGGAGAAAAGATAGGTCCAGACCTGGCGTCTGCCGAGCGCGACGGCGGTGGCCAATTGCTGGGCCGGACACAGCATGGAATCGGCGGTACCGAGACGGTTGAGTGCCGTCGCGGCGTCCGGGGTCGATCGCAGCTCGGCGCGCACGGCGTCGGTGTTGAGCACCACCGCAGAGACGACCGCCGCATCGATCGCAGCCTCGTCGGCACCGCGTTGCTCGTCCGAGTAAGTCTCGTCCGCGTTGGTGCCGATGATGAGCTGCTGCAGCGGCCAATCCGCTGTCGCGAGCTGCTGCCGTAGCGGACCGGTCACGATCACGCCATCGACCACCGGTGCATGGTAATGCTCGCTGAACACGCGCTCGGCCACCTCGAGCAAGCGCCCGGCGTCGATGTCGCGTAGCGCCGCGAGATCCGGTGGTTGGTCGATATCGAGGGCACGCGCCAACGCGACACCGCGCTGCTGCTCCGCCTCGAGCGTGCGGATACCGGCCCAACCGAAATCACCACCGCTCTGGATGATCGCCCGATGCATCAGTCCGTGCGCGGTCGGGGACAGCATCAACGCCGCGATATCACCGCCGCCCGCCGATTCCCCGAACAGCGTGACACGACCCCGATCGCCACCGAAGGCCGCGATATGCCGCTGCACCCAGCGCAGCGCGGCCAGTTGGTCCCATAGGCCGAAATTGGCCTGCGCCGGCTCCCCTGCGAGCTCCGGATGGGAGAAGAACCCGAACACGCCGAGTCGGTAGGCGATGGTGACGACGACGGCGCCTTGCGCGGCCAACCGATGGCCGTGGTAGTTCGGCTCGAAGGACCAACCACTACGGTTGCTGCCACCATGGAAGAACACGAGGACGGGCAACCTCTCACCGCGACGTTCGCGCGGCGCCCAGACGTTGAGGTACAGACAATCCTCGCTGACGGCGAGGTCCGGGAACACGGAGCGGCTCGCACCGAAGCGCTCGGCCATGCCACGGTACCAATCGAGGATGCGGGGGCTCTGCATGCAGGCCGGGGCGAAGTCCGTCGCGGAGCGTTCGCTGTCGCGGCCGACGAAGGCCACCGGCGCACGCCATCGCAGTTTGCCCGTCGGCGGCTCGGCGAACGGGATGCCGAGATAGGCGTCGACACCAGGCGTCGGCGACAGGGCGCCGAGCAACGTCTCCCCGTTGGCCGACACCCGAGGCGACGGCGGCCGGTCTGGATGCGACGGCGCGGGCACGGACACGCCCGACACCACAAGCGACACCGCGGCCGACAGGCCGAGAGACCACCGCCAGAGAGCAGATCTTTGCGTCAAACTCCACCACGCCTGCAACGGGCCCACAGCTATAATCCGCGCCCATCCCCGCCCACGCAAGGACCGCCCGTCACCATGCCGGCAAGCTTGATCGCCAGCACTTGGCCGCTGCTGCTCGGCATGGGCATCCTCATGCTCGGGGCGGGTCTGCACTCCACCCTCCTCGGCGTACGCGCCCAGGCCGAAGGGTTCACGACCTCGGCCATCGGCATCGTGATGTCGTGCTACTACATCGGATTCCTTGTCGGCACGACCCTCGCGCCGCGGCTGATCCGCGATGTCGGTCATGTCCGCGTGTTCTCGGCCTTCGCCGCGGTGGCGGCCGCGTCGGCGCTCAGCCAAGCCGTGTTCGTGACGCCCATACTCTGGGGGGTGACACGCCTCATCACCGGAATCTGTCTCGCCGGCATCTACGTCGTCGCAGAGAGTTGGCTCAATGATCGGGCCACACAGGAGACCCGCTCGCGGATCCTCGCGCTCTACATGGTGGTGCTCTACGGCGGATTGGGTGCTGCGCAGTTCCTGCTGTTGGTCTCCGACCCCGGCACCGACACCCCCTTCATGCTGGTCGCCGCATTGATCTGCCTCGCGATCGTGCCCTTGGTGCTGTCGGCGCAATCCGCGCCGGCGGTGGATACCCCGCGATCGGTACGGTTCCGCGACCTCTACCGCCGCTCGCCGCTCGGCGTGTTCGCCGTGCTCATGTCAGGGCTCATGGCCTCGATCGTCTTCTCGCTCGGCCCGGTCTATGCCCGCCTCAAGGGGATGGACGACGCCGCGATCGCGACCTTCATGGCGGGCAGCATCCTCGCGGGCGTACTCACCCAGTACCCGATCGGCATGTTGGCGGACCGGCTGGAACGCCGTGCGGTCATCGCCGGCGTCGCAGCGCTCGCGGCCGGCCTTGGCCTGTGGCTCGCCCTTGCGCCAGAGCTGCCCGATGCCGTACTGCTCACCGTCGCCGCCCTCATCAGCGGTCTCGTGCTTTCGGTCTATTCGCTCGGCGTCTCCCATGTCAACGACCGACTGGAGACCTCTGAGATGGTGGCGGCCAGCAGCGCGTTGTTGCTGCTGAACGGTGCCGCCGCCGTGATCGGGCCGATCGTTGGCGGTGTGCTCATGGACCGGCAAGGTGCGCCCGCCTATTTCGCCACGCTTGCGGCGATCGCCGCGCTGTTGGCCGTGTTCTGTCTGTGGCGCCGGTCGCGCCGTGCGCCGGTGCCGCGCGAGCAGCGCGGGCCGTACATCAAGGCCCAACCTGAGACCACTGCCGTCACCGAGGAGTCGCAATGGCGCGATCCCTCGGTCACTGCGTCATCCGCCAAGGCGGGCTGATTGCCGCATCAGCGAGTGCGCCTTAGACTGTCCGGAGTTCCATGAGCTCCCCTTCATCCAGCGACATCCCAAGCACCCGATCGCGGCGTCATCGCGCGAGCGGACGGTATTCGGCTCTTCGGTTGCTGCGCGAAGCGTTGACGGGACACCGCGGCTGGCGCCCCGCGTGGCGCAAGGCGGAACCGCGCAAGGAGTACCAGGTCGTCATCGTCGGCGGCGGCGGCCACGGTCTCGCCACCGCCTACTATCTCGCCAACCACTTCGGCATCACCGATGTCGCCGTGCTCGAGAAGGGCCCGATCGGTCTCGGTAATGTCGGACGCAATACGACCATCATCCGCTCGACCTACTACCGTCCGGAGAACATCCGGTTCTACGACTTCTCGCTCGGGCTGTGGGAAGGACTCGAACAGGAATTGAACTTCAACGCCATGGTGAGCCAACGCGGCGTCGTCTACACCTGGCACAACGACGGTCAACGCGACCACATGATCCGTCGTGCCAACGATATGCGGCTCACGGGCGCTGACTGCGTGGAGCTCGACCGGGCGGCGCTCAAGAAGCTGATCCCGCCGATCGCGCTCGACAGCGGACGCTTCCCGGTGCTTGGCGCCTTCATGCAACCGCGCGGCGGCACGGTTCGACACGATGCCGTCGCCTGGGGTTATGCGCGCGGCGCCTCCGAAGCGGGCGTCGACATCATCGAGCACTGCGAAGTCACCGGTCTGCGCCAGGCGGGCGGTCGTGTCACGGGTGTCGAGACCACGCGCGGCTTCATCGGCGCCGGCACAGTCTGTCTCGCCGTCGCAGGACATTCCTCCCATCTCGCCGGCATGGCGGACATCCGCCTGCCGATCGAGACCCATGCGCTGCAAGCCTTCGTCAGCGAGTCGATCAAGCCCTTCCTCGATGTGGTTCTGATGTTCGGCGCCGGACACTTCTACATCAGCCAGTCCGACAAAGGTGGCATGGTCTTCGGGGGTGCCATCGATGCGCACAACACTTATGCGCAGCGCGGCACGCAATGGATCGCCCAAGAGGTCGCCGCAGAGGGCGTCGCCCTGCTGCCCGATCTCGCCCGGCTGCGCATCCTGCGGCAATGGAGCGGTGTCATGGACATGACCATGGACGGTTCGCCCATCATCTCCAAGCTACCGCTCGAGGGTCTCGTGATGAACGGTGGCTGGTGCTACGGAGGTTTCAAGGCCATCCCCGCCGGCGGCTACACCACCGCCCACCTGATCGCTCGTGGCGCAAGCCATCCGCTGACGGCCCACATGGACCTCGCCCGCTTCGCCGAGGGACGCACGGTGGACGAGATCGGTACCGGTCCCTTCCCGTGGGCACATTGAGCTTGACCGCGCCATGTTGAGGATCGACTGCCCCCACTGCGGCACGCGCGACGAGGTCGAGTTCCGCTATCGCGGTGATGCCGGCGTACGCCGCCCCGAAGCAGCCGCCGACACCGCCGCTTTCGTCGCCTATGTCTATGAACGGACCAACCCGCGCGGCTGGCATCACGAATGGTGGTACCACGCCGCAGGCTGTCGCCAGTTCCTGCAAGTCTGGCGCCACACCGTGACCCACGAGATCCACGCGGTCGGCACCGTCTCGGCGGTCCTCAACCCACCGGACGGAACGACGGTACCGTGACAGCGCGTCGCATCACCACCGGACTGCTGACCGACCCGTCGCGCACGATCGAGTTCGAGTTCGACGGTCGCAGCCTGAGCGCTTTGCCCGGGGATACCGTCGCCTCAGCGCTGCTCGCGAACGGTGTGCGCTTGGTGGGGCGCAGTTTCAAGTACCACCGGCCACGGGGCATCGTGACGGCCGGTCCCGAGGAGCCGTGCGCACTCATCGATGTCCTCGGTGCATCGGGTGCGCTGCCCAACCGGCGGGCCACCACCGTCGGCGTCACTGCGGGGATGCGCGTGCGCAGCCAGAACCGGTGGCCATCGCTCGGCCTCGATCTGCTGGCGATCAACGGTCTGTTCGCGCCCTTGTTCTCCGCCGGCTTCTACTACAAGACCTTCATGCGCCCGGCTTGGGCGTGGGAGCAGCTGTTCGAGCCCGCGATCCGGCGCGCCGCAGGCCTGGGCAAGCTCGGTAATGCGCCCGACGCTGCGCCCAAGACGGGCGATGAGATCCTGCACGACCATACCGATGTGTTGATCATCGGTACCGGCGCCGCAGGGCTCGCGGCGGCACGACGTCTTGCGTCGAGCGGACTTCGCATCATGCTCGTCGAGCGTGACGTCGAAGCCGGTGGCGGCACACTGCTCGACCCTCGCTGGCAGGCGTGGCGCACGCAGACGCTCGGCGAACTCGCTGCAGCGCCGCGGGTCCGGCTGCTCACCCGTACGCAGGTCATCGCCGCCCATGACCACGGCGTGTTCTCGGCGGTGGAGACCTGCGCAGCGGGCGCCTCAGACGCCGCGCACGATGCGGAGGGCTTGCCCCGTGAACGGCTGCGCGTGATCCGAGCGCAGCGTGTGCTGCTCGCAAGCGGCGCGAACGAACGCTGGATTGCCTGCCCTGACAACGACCGACCGGGCGTGATGATCGCGGGTGCCGCCCTCGCCTACCTTCGGCGATACGGCGTCGCGGTCGGCGAACGACCCGTGCTGTTCACCAACAACGACTGGGCCTACGAGAGCGCCTTTGCGCTGCAGGAAGCCGGCGTGTCGATCGGCGCCATCATCGATCCGCGCCCGAGTTCGAACGCCGCATCCCGCGCCTTGGCGCTCGGCATCGCCGTCTATAGCGGATCGCTGGTCACCGCGATCGAAGGACGCCGCGCCGTTCGCGCGGTGCGTATCGCAAGCGTCGACGGCACACCTCGCGCCGCGCTCGACACCGATTGCCTGCTTTTGTCGGGTGGGTTCCAAGCCGAATCAGCGCTCGCGACCCAGGCAGGCGGCACGCTGCAGTGGCGCGAAGATCTCGCCTCGTTCGCCGCAGCGCTGCCAGATTCCCGGGGCGTCGTGACAGGTGCAGCGGCGGGTCGGTACGGACTTTCTGCAGCCGCGCAAGACGGCGACGCGGCGGCAGTGCGATTGGCAAGCGGACTCGGTCTGAGCGCATCGGCTGAGAGCATCGCGTTTCCAGATGATTTCGAAGCCTCGTCGCTGAAAGCGCTGTGGGAGGTCGCCGGTCACGGCAAGTGCTTCGTCGATCTGCAGCACGATGTGACCACCGACGACCTGCGCCAGGCGCACCGCGAGGGCTACACCCACATCGAGCACGCCAAGCGCTATACGACCCACGGCATGGCCACCGACCAAGGTCGTATCGGCGGGCTGCTCGGCGCGGCGGTGCTTGCTGCGGCACGCGGTCAAAGCCCTTCCGAGGTCGGCCTGCCGACACCCCGCCCGTATATCCATCCAACCTCCTTCGCGGCGCTCACGGGCGGGGAGATCGGCTTGCACCTTCGGCCCGAACGTCGTTTCCCCGCGCACGCGTCACATGTCGCCTGCGGTGCCACCTTCGTGCCGAGCGGTCTCTGGCAGCGTCCCTTGGTGTACTCGGCGGTGGCGGGTTGGGACCCGGTGTTGCGCGAGGCGCGTGCGGTCCGCGAGACTGTGGGCGTCGGTGATGCGTCGAGCCTCGGCAAGATCGACGTGCAAGGCGCCGACGCGGGTCGATTCCTCGACTTCGTCTACGCCAACCGGTTCTCGACGCTCGCGGTCGGCAAGGCGCGCTACGGCATCATGCTGCGCGAGGACGGCTGCCTCCTCGACGACGGCACGACCTCGCGGCTGGGTGAGCATCACTTCCTGCTCACCACCACCACCGCCAACCACACCGCAGTGCTCGAGCATCTCGAGTTCCAGTTGCAGGTCAACCGATCGGACCTGGATGTCGTGCTCACCGATGTCACCGATCAATGGGCGCAGTTCTCCATCGCCGGACCGCGCGCGCGCCAACTCCTGCAGACAGTGATGCCGGATGCGGACCTCAGCAGCGCCGCGGTCCCGTTCATGGCCGCGCTGCCGGCGCGGATCGCCGGTGTGCGAGGCCGCCTCTTCCGCATCTCGTTCTCCGGCGAACTCGCCTATGAGGTCGCGGTGCCGCGGGACCAAGCCGACGCGGTCTGGACCGCGTTGCTCGAGGCGGGTCGTCCGCTCGGCGCACTACCCTACGGAGTCGATGCACTCAACACACTTCGCATCGAGAAAGGTCATGTCACGACCGCCGAACTCGATGGCAACACCACCGCGCACGATCTCGGTTTTGAACGCATGTTGAAGGCGGAAGGCGATTTCGTCGGACGTGTCCTCGCTCAACGCCCGGGATCGACCTCGATGCAGCGTCGGCAACTCGTCGCGCTGCGGCCGACCGACTCGGCTGCCCGACTCATCGCCGGCATGATCCTTATCGACCCCGCTGCACCCAAGACGAACATCGGTGATGTGACCTCCTGTACACCCTCGGTCCTCATCGACGGATGGATCGGACTCGCGCTGCTCGCGGATGGTCGGCGCCGCATCGGGTCACGGTTGCTCGCCGTCTCGCCGCTGCACGGGGAGTCGGTCGAGGTCGAGATCACCACACCGCACTGGTTCGATCCGGAGAACACCCGTGTCCGAGCCTGACGTCGACACCCCCCGCTTTGAAGTCGTGCAGGTCGCGGCCTGGCGCGACGGCAGTGCGACGCTGCACGAGCGCTTGAGAGCCGAAGGTTGGGAATTGCCGCCTTTCGGCGCCGCTTGGTGCGATGCCGACCGGGTCGCCTGCTCGGTGCGCCCCACCCGTTGGTTGTTGATCGCGCCCGCACCCCCTTCCGGCACGACGGATCCCACGCTCGCCGAACGCTGCGAGACCCTGCTCGGGGAGGCCGCAGCGGTGACCGATCTCAGCGCGGCGCGCCGCACCTGGCGCATCAGCGATCCCGACGCGAGCCGTTGGCTCGCAGCGGGTTGTCGGCTCGACCTGCACCCGAAGGCTTTCCCGGTCGGCCATGCAGCCGTCACCCTGATCGCACAAGTGCCGGTCATGGTGGTCCGCAGGGCCGCGGACTGGCTGCTGCTCGCCCCGTCCTCGATGGCGGAACATTTCGATGCTTGGCTCCGTTCGGCTAAGATGTCCTTTCGTACGGACAGCTGGACCGCCTGAGCGGTCTCCCTGCCCGGCTGACTCATCTGAATGGACGACTCCGTGAACAACCGATTTACCGATCTTCTCGCCCGTCGCCGTTGCCTGCTGGCCGATGGCGCCACCGGCAGCAACCTCTTCGAGATGGGACTCGTCTCCGGCGATGCGCCGGAGCTCTGGAATGTCGACCACCCCGACCGCATCAAGTTACTGCATCAGCGCTTCGTGGACGCCGGGGCGGACATCATCCTCACCAATACCTTCGGTGGCACGCGGCACCGGCTGAAGCTGCACAAGGCCGAGGAACGCGTGCGCGAACTCAACCGCGCCGCAGCACAGCTCGCACGGTCCGTGGCGGATGCCTCGGGTCGCGAGGTCATCATCGCGGGCAGCATGGGCCCAACCGGCGAGATCCTCGAGCCCCTCGGCCCGCTGTCGTCGGCCGATGCGAGCGCCGCGTTCGCCGAACAGGCGGTGGCACTCGCCGAGGGCGGTGCCGACGTCCTATGGATCGAGACGCTGTCCTCGCGCGAGGAGGTCGAGGCCGCCATCGCAGGCGCGCGCGCCGCGGGTCTGCCCATCGTGAGCACCCTGTCCTTCGACACCAACGGCCGCACCATGATGTCGCTGACGCCCGCCGAACTCGCCGGGATCGCACGCGAGCAGCACCTCGCCGCCTGCGGCAGCAACTGCGGTGTCGGCCCGGCCGAGCTCGTGGCCTCGATCCTGAACCTCAGCACCGCCGCAGACCCCGACATGGTGCTCGTCGCCAAGGCCAACTGCGGTATCCCGCAATGGGTCAACGGCGCGATCCGCTACGACGGCACGCCCGATCTCATGGCGAACTACGTCCACCTCGCCATCGACGCCGGCGCGAGGATCATCGGCGGCTGCTGCGGCACCTCACCCGAACACCTCGCCGCGATGCGCAAAGCACTCGATTCCCATGTGGCAGGCCCCCGCCCGGATACGGCAGCGCTCGAGTCCGCTCTCGGTCAGATCAGCACCGGTGCGCGCGCGCAGCTCGGCGGCAACCTCGATCGCGCGGCCGGATCGGCCTCTGGCGCGGGACCGCGCGCGAGCCGCAGCCGCCGCGGGTGATCACGAGGTTTTGGCCGGGACTCTGAGAGAGGGTCCGGGCCGTGCGCAGGTCAGATGAAGCGCGCCGATACGCTGCCGAGCCCGCGCCATTCTCCGCGGACCGCCCGCCCGATCGGCGCGAGCAGCAAGGCCCCTGTGGTGACCACTTGCCCGGCGCTGAGCAGACCACCGCAGCGGTTCAGATGGTTGGCGAGCCAGACCACCAGCTGCAGCGGATCCCCGGCCGGGTGGCGTACCGCCCGCACTTGCTCGAAGGTGCCATCGACCGCGAGATCGATGTCCCAAGTGGGCATGGCCCCGCCTGCTGTCACCGCCTCGCCGCCGACGCCGACGATAAGTCCGCCGTTCGCCAGGCAATCCGCCAACTGCTCCGCCTCGTCTGCTTCACCCGGATTCCGGTATCGGCTTCGGTAGATCTCGAGCGCCGGCACCCGCTCGACAGCCCGCGCCACCGAGGCCGCGTCATGCGCGGCATCCCCCACCGGCAGATCCTGTAGCAACCGGAACGCGATCTCCGCCTCGACGATCGCGCCGGGAAATTCTTGAACTCCGAGGGTGACGCCGCTCTGATGGATCTCCTGCGCGAAAATGGGCGCGTGGAGCGGCGTGCTGCCAGGGTCGGCGGCGCCGATCTTCCAGCCGCCGATCGCCCCCAGCATTTCGGCGACTTCTGTCTGCACCGAATAGCCCGCGACAAGATCTGCGGGGCGGCAGTCGAGCGGCAACCGCTCGATGAGACGGCGTTCGCGCCGCGCTGCCACCAACATGCGCGCCGCTCGCAGCGCGGGCGGCGCCTCGCCCGACACCTTCACGTCATCCATCGCGCTCATGCGCCGAACCGCTCAAGCGCCGCCAGCAGTGCATCCGGCTGTTCAGCCATGATGGCGTGGCCTGCGCCTTCGATCTCGACGACCCGTACATCACTCAATGCTGCCAACAGCCCCTTGGCGGCCCGCGGAGGCGTCATGGCATCCCGGGTGCCAAGCACTAGCAGCACTGGGCACGATATCTGCGCGCAAGCGGCGAGTCCGTTCGAGTAGGCGTCGCAGGCGGCGAAGTCCGCATGCATGACACCCGGCTTCTGGCGCTGCATCAAGCGCAGGTTCACCCCAGCGACCCAGAAGCCCGGACCGGGATTCCCCGGATACTGCGCAAGACCGGAGTGGGACCAAAGATTCACCATCGCCTGCGCCGCAGGCTCGTCGTCGCGGGTGGCCGTCAACAGTTCCTCAGAGACCCGCATCGGAAACGCCGTCGAGACCAATGCCAAGGCGCTGACACGCTGCGGGTACCGGGCTGCACATTCGAGGGCGGCGAGCGATCCCATGCTGTGGCCGACGAGCATCGCACGCTCGACACCGATCGCACTGAGCAGCCTGGCTATCCAATCCGCGAGGGCTTCGATGCTCGACAACGGAGCACCGCCTGATCGACCGTGTCCCGGCAGATCCACCGCCAATACCGCGCGGCCGTGATGGGCGAGGTAGCGGCTCTGTAACGCCCATACGCTGTGATCGTGAGAGGCGCCGTGGATGAAGAGCACCACCGCCAAGCTCGGGTCGAAAGGCTTGCCACCTGTGTAGACCCAAGCTACATGGCCGTCGAGTTCGACTTGCATCGCGCCCCCCCTCAGATCTTCTGTGAGGCGCGCAGCGCCTGCGTAAGATCGTCGATCAAGTCGGCATGGTCCTCGAGTCCGACCGAGAGCCGCAAGGTCCCGGGACCGATGCCAGACGCTCGCAAAGCCGCATCATCCAGACGGAAATGGGTGGTGGTCGCCGGATGTATGACGAGCGACTTGGCATCACCGACATTGGCGAGATGCGAGAACAGCCTGAGTGATTCGATGAACTTCCGGCCCGCCGGTCGTCCGCCACGGATCTCGAAGGTGAAGACGGCGCCGCAACCCTTCGGCAGCAAGGTACGGGCGAGCGCGTGGTCCGGGTGCGACGGCAGCTCCGGATGGTTCACGGACTCGACCGCCGCGTGCGATGACAGGAAGCGGACCACCTCGCGGGTGTTGGCGACATGCCGCTCCATCCTCAAGGACAAAGTCTCGATGCCCTGCAGCAATTGGAAGGCCGTGAACGGTGCCATGCAGGCGCCGAAGTCCCGCAAGCCTTCGCGGCGCGCGCGGAGCAGGAATGCGGCGACCGTCGATTCCTCCTGGAAGTCCATGCCATGGAACCCTACATAGGGATCGGTGAGCTCGGGGAAACGCCCGGAGCGCTCCCAATCGAAAGCACCGCTGTCGACGAGCAGACCACCGATGGCGACGCCATGTCCGCCCAGGAACTTGGTCGCCGAATGCATCACGAGGTCGGCGCCGAATTCGAACGGCCGCTGCAGATAAGGCGTCGTGAAGGTGCTGTCGACCAACAACGGCAGCCCCGCCTCGTGGGCGATCTGCGCCACTGCCGGGATATCGAGCACATCGAGGCCCGGGTTGCCCAGCGTCTCGGCGAACAGCAGCCGGGTCGTCGGCCGGATCGCAGCGCGCCAACCATCGAGATCGCGCGGATCGACGAAGCTCGTGTCGAGTCCGAAGCGGCGCATCGTATGGTGCAAGAGATTGTGCGATCCGCCGTAGAGCGATCGGCTTGCGAGAACGTGGGATCCGGCACCGGCCAAGGTCGACACTGCGAGGTGTAGCGCCGCCTGGCCGCTCGCCGTGGCGAGGGCGCCGATCCCGCCGTCCAACGCGGCGATGCGCTCTTCGAGCACCGCGGTCGTCGGGTTCGAGATGCGCGAATAGACATGACCCGCGCGCTCCATATTGAAAAGCGAGGCAGCCTGATCGGTGTCCTGGAAGACATAGGCGGCGGTCTGGAAGATCGGTGTAGCCCGCGCTCCCGTGACCGGGTCGGGCCGCTGACCGGCATGGAGGCTGAGGGTGTCGAATCCCGGGTGGCGTGGCGGTGTCAACGGTGACTCCGGTAGTGGGACGCGGCGGCGAGGGCCGCAGGCAGCATGGGCTCGCGTGTAGGATACTCAATCGTAGAGTTCCTCGCCCCAGCGGGATCAGCAGCCGCCCCTCTTAGTCACGACTGGAGATGGCCCTCACCGTTCCTCGACGCCACGCCGGCTGCCGTTCATCTGAGCGCCGACACGGCGCCCCAATCACCCCGGCCTGCGGTTGCGCCGACCGCGCGAGGCCCCAGCCTGCGCCGCTGATTCCTTGGGCGCAGGCAGCGTCACGACCTTGGAGAGCTCAGGGTTCGCGAAGCGCTTGTGCGGGATCGCCATCGCCTCGACGAAATGCGCTTGGAACCGCGGCTCGATGGCCGTCTCGATCTTCTCGACGCGGCGCACCAACTGCTCGATGGTCGCACGTGAGCGCTCATCGAGAAGCGCGATGCGCGCGCCAGTACCGGCCGCATTGCCCGCAGCGGCGACCTGAGAAAGATCGCAGTCCGGGATCATGCCGAGCACCATCGCGTACTTGGTGTCGATGTGCGCCCCGAAGGCGCCGGCCAAGCGGATACGATCGACGCGATCGACGCCAAGTTCCTCCATCAGCAAGCGCACACCCGCATAGAGCGCGGCCTTCGCCAGCTGGATCGCGCGCACATCGGTCTGGGTGATGGCGAGCGTCACCGCTCCGCGGTGCAGCACGTAAGAGAAAGTGCGGTCAGCGGGCTCGATCCGATCGCTTCTCGCCGCGAAGCTGCCGTCGACCACGCCATCCTGGTTGATGACCCCCGAGAGGTACATCTCGGCGATCACCTCGATGATGCCCGATCCGCAGATGCCGGTGACACCGGTCGATTTCGTGGCCTCGGCGAAGCCCGGGTCGTCCGACCAGAGGTCGCAGCCGATGACCCTGAAGCGTGGCTCCAGCGTCTCGGGATCGATGCGCACACGCTCGATGGCGCCGGGCGCTGCGCGCTGGCCGCAGCTGATCTGTGCGCCCTCGAAAGCAGGACCGGTCGGGCTCGAGCAGGCGAGCAAGCGGACACGGTTGCCGAGCACGATCTCGGCATTGGTGCCGACATCGACCAAGAGCGTCACCGGGTCGCCGAGATCAGGACGCTCGGCGAGGATCATCCCGGCGGTGTCCGCTCCGACGTGGCCCGCGATGCAGGGCAGCACATAGACCCGCGCGTTCGGGTGCACCTCGATGCCGAGCGCGGATGCGGGCTGCTCGATGGACTGATCGGTGGCGAGCGCGAATGGCGCGCCTCCAAGTTCGGTCGGATCGAGCCCGAGCACGAGGTGATGCATGATCGGGTTGCCGACCAGGGTGAGCGCAAGGATGTCCTGCGGCACCGCGCCCGCCTCACCCGCCACATCGCGAGCGAGCTCGGACAGGGCCGCGCGGACCGCGAGTGTCATCTGCTCCGCGCCCCCCGGGTTCATCATCGCGTAGGAGACACGGCTCATGAGGTCTTCGCCGAAGCGGATCTGCGGATTCATCATACCGGACGACGCCACCACTTCGCCGGTCGCGAGGTCGCATAGATGCGCGGCGATGGTCGTCGAACCCACATCGACCGCCATGCCGAGCGCACGCTCGTGGAAACCCGGCCACAAGCCGATGATCTGACGCCCCGCCTGCACCGCCGCCGTCACCTTCCAGGCGCCCGCACGCAGCGTCGTTTGCAGCTCCCTCAGCACATTGAGCTCGATGCCGAGACCGGTGAGCTGCCATTCGCGCTCGAGCGCTTCGGAGAGACGACGCAGGTCGCCCGAAGGATCGTGCATGTCGGGTTCGCGGACCTCGACGTAGTGCAAACGGACCAAGGGATTGAGGTCGATCTCACGCACTTCGGCGGCCTTGCGAACGACCTGGCGGTGGACTTGGCTCGAGGGCGGCACGTCGACCACCACATCGCTGCAGACTTTCGCCTGACAGGAGAGCCGCTGACCGGCTTTGAGCACCTTGCGACGGGTGCTGCGCGCCTCTACCTCACCCGGCGCCGTGACGCTGGCCTCGCCCGAGCGCACGCCATGCTTGGCGAACTCGCCTTCGGCGACCACGACCTGGCAACGACCACAGATGCCGCGTCCGCCGCAGACGGAATCGATGTCGACCCCGAGCTCTCGCGCCGCCTGCAGAAGCGGCGTGCCGAGCGGGAACCTCCCGCGCTTGCCGGCAGGAAGGAATACGACGAGTGCGTCAGTTTCGCTCACGGATGACGCTCACTCAGGCCGGTGA
>Ga0208596_1000291_pt1 | contig 16765 bp, 13 predicted proteins | sample LakMenEpi12Jul11_FD_150686 | JGI IMG/M metagenome (GOLD analysis project Ga0208596, IMG submission 150686) | Freshwater microbial communities from Lake Mendota, WI - 12JUL2011 deep hole epilimnion (SPAdes) | ecosystem: Environmental > Aquatic > Freshwater > Lake > Epilimnion/Euphotic zone ...
ATCCGTATACATATGATTTATTCATCATAACATATGAATATCCGCCTATATGAATTAGGCTCCCTTCATTGTAAGCCATTGTATATGAATACGTGCCAACTCCACAAAGCTTGTTATCCTGAATATCCATCTTAGAATATCTGCTAGATAGCGCAAATTGCCTTAAATTTGAGAAGATTGTTAAGGTAGAACCATAAGACACATCACCGGCCATTGAGGCTCTAGAAACGCCTATATTGGCCATTAAATTATAATCACCTTGAAGTTGCTTAACATTACTCAAATCAGAAGAAAATATGAGAGGTGTCTGTCCAGCCTTTGCAGAAGCTTTTTTCTTCTCTTCTTTCTTGCTCTCTTTCTTATCCTCTTTTTTGCTATCGGATTTGCTTTCGGACTTGCTTTCACTATTGTCGCCACCGCTACTTGCCTCCGACTTGCTTTCAGGAGCGCTAGAGCTTTCCTGAGAAGATGGCGCAGAAGAAGATGGAGCAGAAGATGGTACGCTAACAGAACTAGCCGCACTTGCTGCAACAGAGCTAGCGGAACTACTAACCGCAGCTGATACTGAATTAGAAACAGTCTGCTGAGTTATCTGTTGAGTCAGTTGATTTACAGGACAAGGAGCAGAATACTCCGCATATACTTGATTTATCCATGTTGTAAATGTGCCATTCTGAACATCTGCAGAGGTAAAGAACTTAGCCTTGCCCATAAAAACAATCGTAGTTCCTTGTAATGGCACTATGAATACTGTGACTTTCTTAGTACAAGGGTCTACGAAAGTGTTCGTAATCACTTGAGCGTTCACGTTTACGTGAAATACTAATAAAAGTGAACAGAGTAAGCTAGTTTTTAAATACATTCTTTTTAACCATTCTAGATAGGATGCGAGCACACGCAATGTCTAGTGCTTTCTTTGTCGCTGTTCCTATGGTTGATTGGTTAAATTTAACTTCGCTTAAGTTAGCGTCTGTTAAAAGGCTTGCTTCACGTGTTGTCTTTGCTTCCCCTAAACCTGAAGCTGCTATAATCTCGCCTGTCTCGGCATTTGTAAATCTTACTTGTAATCCTATTCTAGTCACCACCGTTTCCTTTATGCCATCTTTTACTCTAATCTCTTCATCCTCCGAAACAGAATAATCGTAGCATTCAATCTCAACAAAGTAATGAGCTAGTCTAATCTTTCCTCTTCCGTCCAACTTATCCTGAGAAATTCCTGCTTGGCTTGCTTGGAACTGTTTAACCATTCTATTCTTGATTTCAGTCTTATCTTCTGTAAAGGTGAAACGATTAAGATTTTCAAGATATTCAAGGGTGATGTTTGCGACTCCGAGTCCAACTCTTTTTTCTTTGAGCTCAGGATATTGTTCATACATTTCATCTGATATGCCACATTTTAGTATTTGTATAGGTATAGTCGGTCCATCATAATCCATGTACTGACTTATATCAATTTTTGTTTCAAAACTCGCTTTATAGTTCTCTGTTTTTGTTGTAGCTACCTGCGCATTTGCACAAATAGCTACTAACATACATAAAGCGGTTATGTAAAGTCTCATTTATTTATTCTTTAAAAGTCCACAGTTTTGACACTCAAGCTCTCCGTCTCCGTCAGAATCACCCCACACGTGTTCACATTGTCTGTGTGCGTGGAATTCAAATTCTAACTTCTCCATCTCTTGCTCATGCTCTTGTTGGTCAACCTCCATTACTTGTCTATGCTCTTGTTCATCTTTAGCAAGCTCAAACTTTTGTTTATTCTCAGTAACAGCTAAATCTCTAGCCGCTTCTGCTCCTTTAACAAAAGCGTCAGGGATTATAGGACTAAATGGTCTGTTAGTTTCTTTCATATCGTTGGTATGAGACAGAGTAACACCATCTTCTTCATCCATTTTTTGCACTAACATCTTGTCCTTGTCTGTATCGCTGAACCAATAGTCAATAATCTTGCCATAGCTACCAATAAAAGCACCTAGCATTAAAAACAATAGTTCTTTCCACTCTGCGGATGCAGCCACATTATTGGATATTGCTGTAAATATCCCTACTATAATTAAAATAAATCCACCAAGAACGCCTGCGGTAATAAACCACCTGCGAGTCATCATTTGATTTAAAAGGTCTTTAAAGCCTGAAGGTTGTTTAGTGTTGTCCATATGTTATATATTATTTCTTTGTTTTGTTTTATTAATAACGCTTTTTTTCGTCCTGAACGAATACTGCGCATTGGTCTTTTTTTAGGTGATGCGTTTGCCATATTACCACTGTGCTGGTTTTTCCTTAAACTCATCAGCTTCCTTTTTAGGCTTTGGTGCTGGCGTAGGTTTAGCCTGCTCTGTAGGCTTCTCTTTAATAATAACCGTTTTACCTCCACCTGCAGATTGTTGCTGTGTTTGAGTGTTTTGAATGTTAATTATAGGTTGAGCGACTTGCTGTGGCTTATCATCGTTTCCACCACCAAACAAAGTTGAAGCTAACCATGCACCACCTGCAGTTACAACTGTAGCTATAGTACCTAATATTGTTTTTTTTAAACTACCGCCTGTGCTTTCTTGTTCTTCTGACATATATTTTATTTTATAATTATTGGATACTTAACCTCGTTACCACTTATATCAATAAAGATAATATCGTAATTCCTTTTCGGTAAGTCTGACAAATTTAACACCTTTTTCGTTAAGGTGTCATTAGCCGTAAAACCCTCTTTTTTGACAGGTTCTGTCTTGCCGAATGGTATTACTTGAATTGAGTACTTAGCCCCTGCAGTAGTCTTAAAATCGGCCGTAACAATGTTACCAGACTGAATAATAGATTTGATAGAAGTTCCTGCTGATTTAACGCCCAAATCAATAGTCTGTGGCTGTGGCATATCAACCTTTGTGCAGCCGAATAAAAGCAAACCAAACGCATAGATTGTGTATTTTTTCATATTAGAAGTTATTATAGCCTGTTAATTTTATTTGTGTAGAATTTAAGTTTATACCTAATTGATTGCCATTTATATCACTCGCGTCCATAACTGTAGATACCTTAACCGATGTTGCAACATCAATACCTGCACCTATTGTTGAGAATTTTAGCTTAAATGGAGTGCTAACACCTGTTATTGAGCCTTGCTTATTTTGGTCTAATGCTCCAAATTTAACCACCCCTTCTTTCGTGTTTGCAAATATGTACCAACCGTTAGGAACAAATGTGGCTAAATCTTCAAATTTAACCAATGAAGGATTGTAACTGAATTCTAGTTGCAAGCCAGTAACCTGATTCCCCTTGGCATCAACTGAAACAGGTATCTCAAAATTATTTGATGTTACTGTTACGTTAGGTATATTAACATCAATAGAGGTGTAAGCGATAAGCGTGTTTAAGTAAGGCCCATTAGTAGCATTTGCCATTTTGGTTGACGTTTCATTAAACAAGATGTTTGTTTGTAGGCTAGGTATGGCATTAGTTTTTATGGTAGATACCCCATTTGAGCTTGTTACAACTTGAGATGAATGAGAGCGGTTTACGTCTCCCCATAATAAATACTTTAAGTTTAGTGAAGCATTTGTTCCTAGCACGCCTGTTTTAAAATAAGTGCGAGGCATTGTGATTGTTTTCCAATTAGACTTTGTTATAGCTCCCCAAGCATTGCTAGGAGATACAACAAAATCAAATTCAGCTTGTAATGCGTAATCAGGACCCCCATTCATATTTCTTATGTTAGCTATATATGTAGAAGTGCCATCTATTGCTTTTGATAATGTAGAAGGAACTTTATATACTGCCCAGCCACCAACATTACTTTCGTACTCAATAGGTCCGGTATATATATCAAACAGCTGTATACTGCTTAATTCATTTGGGTTTATGCCAGATGTAAATTCGCGCATATCAATATACAGCTTACTCATAGAGGAGGCATTTGGTGTTACATAAGCCCATTCTACTTGACCGGCTGTTGTATTGATTTCGGCAGCGTTCCATGTAGGCATACTCATATATCCACCTGTACCTGTTGTATAGGCAGCAGGAAGCTTAAACAATGTGTCCAATCCAACTACTTGAGCTAACAATCTAGGCAAATCTCCAGCATCTATTTGTTGGTTCCTATTAATATCTCCTGCAAAATAAGACTGACCTGTATTCAGTATGTTTCCTAAGTCTCCGTTTGTACCTAATCCGTTTTGGGTAAATTCTTTTTGAATATTTGTAAAATCTGATATTGTTATTGCACTATTGTATATGGCATACATTTTATCCATTTCGTACATCACAGAAACATCATATACCCTATTTGGAGATAATAAATTTTGATTAATGTCAACATCTCCATTTGATGTTACGTTAAATAACTGACCTGTATTTGAGACTGTATCCCTAAATGAAACTTTTAAGTTTGTAATATTAAGCAAGTTTGTATTTGCATCTACTTTAGCTGTTACATATTTCCCAAAGTTTTGGTTCATATTAACGCTTGTAGATAAAGGTGATTCCATAATTGTAGCGTCTTGTACCCCCTGACTATTCCATCCTGCTACAAAATTTAACTTAATAGGATTAAATGTGTATGCGGTAGAAGTAGGCTTGAGTTTAAACTTGACAACTATCATCCTATCGTATGCGTTATATGGCATGGCACTCGCGCTAGCCCAGTTTAACGTAATCCTAAGAATACTACTAGACATATTGCTATTATATTGGTAATTAGAATTGTAATAATTCGAAGTACCATTAGATGTAGTATTATTGGCGTTTGGTATAAAGCTGTACCCATTATAGTCATAATGAGTAAGGCTTATTGTTGAACCAGATGGTAATACACCACCATTGCCACCAGTACCTGTGTGCGTAACAGATACTAGCTCAAAGTTGGTTAAATCATATTGAATATCAAATAACAGCTGTCTTGTACTGTTATTCCCATTTCCGTTTGCCTGGACTACATACTCAAATTCGGTTCCCCTGTTTAACCAAGCACCTCCCACAGATGGTAATGCTCTTAACTTAATTTGACTAAAAGATGTTGCACTTATAAGTAAAAGTGCGAAACTAAAGAGGTAATTTTTCCAACAATTCATAGCAAGTTTTTTTAATTGCTGTGCTTAGGTTTTGTTGGTTAAACTTTCCGTCTGTTCCGACTAAAAGTGTTGATGTTGATACTTCAGATGCGCTACCTTCTGCCATTATTGGCTTGGATTTATTTCCATCTTTGGATATATATCCTTTAATCCTGATAACTATATCTGTATTATCCTTATGAAATACCGATAGATTGCTTTGGGTTTTCAGTACGTCCATATAAATCAACTCCGCGAAGATAATATTTTTAGATGAAGGATTAATGCTGTATCCCTTGTCTTGAATAATCTCTTCTATAATACTCTTTACTCCAAATTCTATTTTTCTGTTGCCAGCCAAATCGCCAAGTTTAATGCTATTTTGTACTGATACTGAAACGTCTTGTGCAAATATAGATAGGGTAAATAACAAAGCCCCCATTGTTAGGAGGCTTCGTGTTTTAGTTGGGTTAGTTTTCATACTACAAAGGTACAACTGGAGTTTCAGATTTTGAAGCTTCCTCTTCTACCTTTGATTCTTCTTTTTTCTCTTCTTTGCCTAATAACTTTTCAAGCAAAATAGGGAAGTAATCATCTGTTTCAATGTTAAATAATTCTCCTACATTTAATTTAGGAACAGGAACAGTCTTTTCAATAGACTCTAATTCCATAATTCTTTTCATTAGTTCTGGTTGATTTTCAGGAGAAACTACATATGTTTCACCTTCTTGTGTTCCTAATTCCTTGAAAATCTCAAGTCTAGCCTCTTCATAAGACTTTACTTCTTCAGCAATTTTTTTGTTTAACTCTGTGTTTAACAGATACTTAGCACGAATACTTAATTTATGAGACAAGATTCCTTTAGTTCTTTCTCCTGTTTCTCTATTAATTAAACGGCCATTTAATTCGTCAAATAAAACGAGAATTTCGCCTAATGTTAACTTCATATATATATGGTTTTGTTCACAAATATACAAAATCAAATATTATGCCAATGTTTTTATTGATTTATTTATACAACTTCAATGAAATCTTCACCATATAAAGATATTAGCTTTTGTCTAAGTTGCTCATAAGCATACTCAAAAATTGTACCATTTGTTAATGGTGTCATATCTGGTATTGCTTTCTCAACTCTATCTACTACATCTTCTTCTGTATATTGTTTTCTAGCTGGGGTAATAATTGCTCCATCTTCATCTAAAACGGCAGGTATTTCTGTCTCCACTGTTCTTTTTGATGGAGCATCTACCATAATAGTTTTTTTTAATGATACTCTAATAGCTTGACCTATTTGGTCATTTTTACAAGCATTAGAGTTAAATATACCGGCCACAGGCTCAAGAACCTCTCTATCAGATAAAAAAATCTCAATATAAAATAAAGCTTCACCAATCTTATCTATCTCGTATTTAGAAAACCTTACATAAGCCTCGTTTGTTTCACCTTTATCCGTTAGGATTGTTTTGTTAATTTTAAATGCCATAATTAATTATTTAATAATTGTGTTACTAATGCTTCTAGTTTTTGTATTCTTATATTTTGATTGTGTATCATTACCTGCTGTTCTTTTATGCCATTTACAAGTACTGGTATTAACTCATCGTACGTAATTGCCAACATTCCAGGTGTAGTGTCTTCTCCAATTTTTTCATGAACTGCTTCTGGTATTAATGCTTGAACCTCCTGAGCGGAAAATCCTAAGAAGAAGTCTGGGTCATTAGCAAGCATTGATTCTTTAGGAAGATTATAGTGGTACTTAATTGGATTAAGTTGCATAATTTCATTTATTCCATAAGAAAGAGATGTAACATCTTTCTTGTACCTCATGTCTGATATACTACCTGTAACTGCGTATAATGCATATAGGTTCATAATCATATCTCCACCATTTCTATTCCACCAATAACCACCCCATCCACCCCAATCTCTCCAATTGTAAGCTATATTGGAGCCATGATATTGAACGTACCCAGTAGCAAATTGAACATCTCCTCCAAAACCAGCATATCCTCCTTCTTGAGCAAGATTACCTGTAATTCTTGCATTTCCATTTACTCTAAATACCACTGAACCATCAGTTGTTGTACCACCAACTGAAATACAGTTATGCGATATGTTATAATACCATTGCCATCCATTACCATTTTGAGTATACATGCCACCATTACCACTTTCATACATTAAATTATGCAAATATCCTGAAGGGTCTACTTGTAATAGACCTGAATATCCATTTTTATTATAACCAAATGCTTCCCAAGTTCCATAACTAGATTGCACATTTCTTCTCCAATGACAAGCATAATCTTGATTATACAATCCAGTATCTCCATAATTTCTAAACCAGTTGGTTGAATATACGGCTCCAAATGTAGGATTTGTTTTATCAAACCCAGACAGATTAGTTGCAGTTGCAGCATTTCCTGTAATACTAAAATCTCCTGTACCTGGTGTAAATCTTGCATACCACCCAGAACCTTGACGATGAAATCCGAATTCTGTTTCATTCATCATTAAAGTCATACCAGTACCTTCTCCAAAATGCAATCCTCTCCATCCACCTCTATCTCCTAAAACTTTCCAAGAACCATAGCTATGATTATTAGGTAAAAAATGTGCATTGTTAGTGGTAGAGTATAATCCATAGAATCCACCTATTTGAATCCAATTATCTTGTTGATAATAGCTAGTACCATTTTTGCCTAAATAATTTGAACCATGATACCCATCTAATGTATCAGCATTTCCTGCACTACTTGCATAGCTAACAGACTGAGAACCTATGTTATTTGAAGTTATTACAGTTCCACCATTTACTGTTACTACGCCGGCCTTGGTAAGTCTTAAAATATTATTAACCTGCGTTCCCCCATTATTAGCAACAAAAACAATATCATCAGTATTGTCTAATCCAGTATAACCAATTGCCCAGTTCCCATCATATCCGCTTCTTTCTCTTCTAAATCTCAATCCACCCCATGCGGCTGATGTAGTCATGATAAAAGAAATACCTTCTGCCCATGCCTCAGAAACTGGCGTTATTTTCAAATTACCAGTTAAAGTTCCACCGGTTAATGGCAGGTATGAGCTTAAAGCTGAACTTGTAATATACCCACTAGGATTTGTGCTATTATATGGCGTATATCCTAGTGCCCCAGTCACTTGACCGCTAGTCAAAGAAAGTGTACCGCCTAGTGTTAAACTTCCTGACGTAGTAACAGTTCCAGTTAAAGTTAACCCTGATACAGTCCCAGTTCCACTTACGGATGTTACAGTACCGGTGTTTGATGTGTATCCACTAGGGTTAGTTGAATTATAAGGAGTAAATCCTAAAGCAGTAGTAACATCTGAAGATGAAAGAGTTACCGCGCCTGTTCTTGTATTAAAACTTGTAACACCTCCACTTCCACCTGAAGCAGAAATTGTTCCACCACTAATAGTAATATTAGTTCCGGCTGTAAGAACAGAGCCATCAGCCATTAATATCTGAGCAGATGTTCCACCGCTTTTTACTAATGAAGAAGCTGTTACACTACTTGAGAATGTAGCTGCTCCTGTTGAAGCTAATGTTAAAACATAAGCGCTGTTAGTTCTATTATATACAAAAAATTGATTTGATGTATTAGCTTGTATTTCCCAATTATTACCTGTTGTTGGTACAAATTTTATACCAGCAGAATCTACTGTACCGTTAATTTGTATTTGTGTTCCGTCAGTTCCAGCACCTGATACATGAAATAATCTAATTGGACTTGCCGTACCTACACCAAATTTACCGTCTACCTTCAATCGCATCTTTTCATTCCAACTTGTTGAACCAGCAACTCCAGTAGCAAAAATTATATCGCTACCTAGTATGTCAAGTGTACCAGCGCTTGATATGCTACCACCACCCAATAGATTAGTCCAAACAGAGTTGGCATTAACCGTGTTTGATGTAGTTAAGCTATAGCTACCTAAGTTTACATCTGTTGTAGCGCCTGTATATGGAACATACGTAGCTGCATTAGCAGGTGTATATCCTAGTATTGTTGAAATTGACTTAGGCTTATATAAGCTAGTGGAAGATTCGTATACAATAACTTCATTATTCTGAACAGAACCTTCTGCATAATTATGAAGCTCTTTCATCTCAAATCCATTCTGCACACTTACAAATATCTCTCCATTATTAGCATTTATTCTAGTTACTACACCTATATATACTAAGTGAGCAGGTGCTGAAGGCTTATTTGTTAAACCATAAATAAGATTACCATCTGTTCCTAACCATACAGGGTCTCCTGCGGCATTAGCTGCTGTTGTATTCAATCCTGAAATCAATCCCTCTGTAATTACAACACCTTGGCCATTAACTGACAAACTAGACTCTATAAGTCCCATCGTTTTAGAAGATGTAGCCTCTGATGCGTTGGAAGCCTTGCCAACTATCATATTTGTCCCATCCGCTCCTGTAACATATACAGCCTGCCCTTTGGTTAAAGCAACACCAGCCTTGACGGCATGCTTTACAGTAGAAGTATATCCAGCAGGCAAAGCCCCTATACCTAAATCATTGTATAATTCTAATGCGGTCCTATATGATACAACACCACTAGAATCTAATACAAGAAATTTATCTGTATTAGTACCAGCATCAGCTACCGTATTAAGTGTAGCCGAGCCAGTTACATTTATTCCGCTTAAGAATTTTTTAGACATTTATTATTTTTTAATAATCACTCTAATACTGGCTGTTGCAGGTGCTACAGCAAAACTAACTTTAACTGTATTTATATCCCATAAAACCACATCTGCAATAACTTCCTCTTTAGATATATTGTCTTTTAGCATAACTACTACATCTGTTGTGCCTAGGTTATGTGTTACTGTATAAAGAACATTACTTCCATCTCCTATCGAAGTTGCGTATCCTCCAGTTCTAGAGTCTAATAAAGTTTTTAATTTAAGAGCAGTTACTGCCTCTGTATCATCAGTACCGGTATCTACAGTAGTTTGGTCTGCAATCTTGACAAGACCTAGTACACTTTCTGTTGCTTGGTCTCTATTTGTTTCCAAGATAATCCAATCAGCTTCTGTAATAGACTGCGCATTTGCCTTGTTCGCAATAAGCACATCACCAACATTTATCTTAACAACAGTACTTGTATTTGTATTGACTGTACCAGCTGTTGTAGCGTACCAATAATCTCCTTTTGAAATAGTAGAAGGTGACGTTACTTGTGGGAAAGACATATTAGTAGATACGTCCCATCCTCCAACTAAAACACCCATACCAGCTATCCCATCTACATAAGCTTTTACTGCGGCAGCTGTAGGTACAGCAGTAGAACCGTAGTTTACACTGATATCGGAAGACACATTCGCTAATTTAGCTGTTGTAATACCGGCATCTTTAACTTGTAATGCATCCCCTCCAGATACCTCAATAGTACTATTGTCTACATTTACATTTAACGTTACAACTCCGCTAGTAGTACTAGCAGATAAACCACTACCACCAAGAACATCGCGAATATCTCCTGATACATCTATCCAAGCAGTACCATCCCAATAATAAATTATATGGTCTGCAGTATTGTAATAAATCTGACCCTCAACAGGAGAGCCAGGGTTAGATGGTAAGTTCTGAATCGCTGCGTTCAGAAGCTGGTTTTTTGCTAAGTCTAAATTGACTAAAAACTTTTTTGCCATTTTATTTTTTTTAATTTAAGTATGCTTTACCACTAAACGCAGCAGTAAAAGTTATTGTGATTTGATTTAAATTGTTATATCTAACCTCTCCAGTCACCTCGTCATTTGCCGTATCGACAATGTTTACTGAAGGGTATTTATTCATATAGTGTGTTACAACCCATGTACTACTAGCTGTCTGTTGGTCATGCACATAGTTTTCTTTTACTTGTGATTGTATGTAGTTAATATCTAATGATATATTTATATCCGAACCGCCAAAGTTTGTAGAGCCTGATAAGCCCTGAGATAAGGTTAATGTAGTAGTTTTTAATACATATGGAGATAGCAATGATAATAATCCAGCGCTATAAACTAAATCGCTATAAATAGGAGTTAGTTTACCATAATTGTATAGATTTACCTTTACAGATAATCTTTCGCAAATATTATTAAGAATGGTTTCGCCAAGATGAATTTCTTGATTTTCAAAAACCGCTCTTCTATACAAAAAGATTATATCTCTCTCATAATCAAGCACTTCGCTATCCTCTGCAAACATATCATTATATGCAACAGAGCCAAGCCTATATAAAGTCTTATCTGCTTTTTGCAATAATTCAGTTATTTGATAGGCAGTATATCCCATTAATACCCTATTTTAAGTGAGTCAGATACAAATTTAGCCCTATCTAAACATGATTGAGAAGCTCCAATATCTCCATCTAAACCAGCTTTTTGAGCTGATTCTTTTTCTAATATTAAACGCATTACATCTTTAACAAATTTATAGTCTTTTTCTAGACCAGGGTTTATGGCCATTTTGCCTGTATTAGTATAAAATGCACTCATCGTGTAACAAGTGAATACAGGTAATTCTGTTTTGGTGTAAACGCTACCATTTACAGGGCTGCTTGATGTCAAAGCTAATGTAACGGTAAAGGCATAGTCTGCCCCTATATATGGTTGATTCTTATCATCAACTCCAGATATGACAAGGTTATTTCCGCTGGCAAAAGGCCATACGAATTGATTGTATGTGGTATTACCTATTTTTAAATAAGTACCATCAGACTTTTGTATAGTAAGTTTTCTAGCAGAGAAAGTACCAGCAGCTTCTATATTATAAGTAGAAGCATCTACTATTGTAAACTGACTACAGTCTGCGCCTTGCGTAAAACTTATCGCTGTTGTAAAAGGCATATTAAAACATTTATGCAAATATACCTAAAATTAACTGTCTGTTATAGGCTTTAAATACTAATCTTTTTTAGGGCGTTCAGGTATGACTTTTGACATCTTGGAAGCTTTAAAGAACTTATCTAAAAACATCATATCTGTTTCAGGATTAGGCATTTTTTCATGTAAATACCCAGCATATTTAATTAAAGCATCCCTAGAAACAGCTCCTGTTTCCATAGCTATACCTAAACTAGAGTAGAATTGGCTAGGTGACTGAGACTTGCTTCTAAGCTCAAATAACTTATATGCATTTGCTTCGGGCGTTTTAAAGCTCAAAGCGTAAGCTAAATCTATTTGCTCCTGTTGCTTAGATAATACAGCCATGGTCATAAAATAATCCTTATTTGATATAATCTCCTTCCTCTTAACATCGGTATCTGTTTCAGCACCTTCTTTTAGGTTATTTGTTAGCGTATTAAACTCATCCTTACCAAACTTTTTATACATATCTGCTAAGTAAGCTCCTCTAGATAGTGGGTCAGTTATAGTCATAGAATAAGCAAAATTATCAACTATATTTTTGCCATCTATTATTTTCATAGGAATATTAGCCTTTTTAATAACCCTAGCTAACCTTTTATCTAAAAGATATTCTCTATAATCATTCTCGTCCAATGACTTTTGTTTAAGCCTGTTTAATACACCTGATGTTATTTGTTTGATATCTGAAGGCAATGGAATCCCTGTAGATTGCAATGTCGCTATACTTCCCCATAATATAGCAGTATTCTTATCTTTTTTAATTAACTTAAACTCTTTATCATGCCCATTTACCGTCTTGTCAATATTGCCGGTAATACCAGCATTAATCATTTCTAGGCCAGTAGCAGTAGCACCTAATCCCATACCAAACAATCCAGCTTCAGCACCAACATTTTTAGACTTGAAATTACCTATTTCCGTCCTTAGCTCATCTGGCATTTTATATATATCATAGTATTTTTGAAGAATAAAATTTGAAGCGCCACTTGCTAATGAATTTAATTGAGGAGGCAATGGTGATAAGTCTGTTATTATGTTTGTATAGGTCGCTTTATCTGCTCTTTTTTCTCTATCATCTAATTCTTTTTGAGATGGGGTGTATCCTGTAACAGAATCAGCAACCCAATCGGTTATGGTACTAAATCCTCTTTTAACTGAATTGAAAACAGCTGCTTCTACTAAAATTCCAGCCGCTCCAGCAAATGCTGCCGACCTGTCTTGAACACTAGATGTTGAGCTAAATGATTTATTTAAATTATTCCAAAAATTCAACTTTTGATTTATCATAAAATCAGAAAGTGGCATAATGGTACTTTTAATAAGATTTACAGTTGGATTTTTAGAAGAACCAATCATTCCCTTCAATTCTGTTTGAACTACGTTTTGTGTAGTATTTATCATTTGTTGAGCATAATCAGCCGCTTCTTCATCTAACTTATGAGTAGACCAATCTATATCATCTAAGTCATATCCATTTTTAGATAGTTTATCTTTATAAAAAGCCCACCATCCTACTCTTCTAGCTACCTTATCTGGATTCTGAACAAATGTTCTTAGCATAAAAGAAGAAGTATTGTCAAGAAGCTTTGTAAATTTATTTTTATCATTTATTGCAGATTGTGTATAAATTTCTGCAGGTTTAAAATTCACATCCCCCTCAAATCCAGTCATTGCAATATCTCTTTCAGAATTATTCATCAAGTTGATAATATGAGGATTATACATAGCTTCTGCTACAGGTAAACTACCAGTTTGAGCAAATGCATTCATCATGGGAGTCAACTGTTGCCCAACTTGTCTAAACCCTGCCAAAGTAGATGCTGTTGCCATTTTGTTAAATGTAGTCATTCCTTTTGCAAATCCGCTCCAATCAGACATATCAAAGTTAGTTCCGTAGCTTCCTCTAGTTTTATTAGCATATCCTTTTACCCTTTTTGCCAACATATCACCATCTTCAGGATTAGCCTTGAATAAATTTTTATACCCCGGATTGTTTATAAATGATTTCATTTGAGCTACATACCTAGAGCCATTTAAATCGTATAGAGATTGTCTATATTTAGTCTCCATATCTTTAAAGAAATCAAGACTTATATAATTATCTTGACCTATTTCGCTTGGCTTAACAACCGCCTTTAATGTTGAACTTTCTGATGCGGGAAAATAATCTGTAGAGTTCATAACGTACCCATTATCCCATGTATCCTCATTGGCATTAGTAGCTATATCTTTATTTTTAATTTTCTTAAATACATCTGGAGTGTAGTTATAGTCTTTGTTTAATGTTTTATTATAGTAATTTTTTGCTAAATCACTCATATCATTATACTTGCCACCCCACTTTTCTATCCACCAATTAACAGCTTCTACATTTGTCTTATCCATTCTTGCTGCAACATCATCTATGGAAGTAGCTCCATCTAGCAATTTAACTCTTGCTTTTTCATAAGACTCAGCCAAGAATTTATGTTCAGATTTATTTGATGATTTTAAGTTTGCAATTGAGCCTTCAAATAGTTTAACTCTTCTGTTAAATTCATTAGCTATATCCTGCTCTGAACCTCCAGAATGTCTTAATAAATGAGAATATAATCCCATTTCAAATATATTATCTGCATCATCAAATCGTAATCCATTAGGTTTTGTTTTGCCAAATTTATTGCTAAACTCATCTATTATTGACTTTGTCTCTAAATTTGATTTAGATATAGAATTATAATAATCTGTAAAGCCCATTGATTTCATAATTTCAACGTCCTTTACACCAAATAAATTCCTAAACAACAAAGGAACTGTGCCGGATAAATCATAAGATAATCTTCCTGCAGAACTCATAGGAGTAGAATTTAAAATCTTTCCAGAGTATTCTGCATTCTTGCTTCCATAATAACTATATAATGGTTTTTCTAAACCAGAATGCTTACCATTTACAATAAAGTTATCCAATCCATTTACTGCTCTATATGCATCTTCAGCAGACATATTTTTAATACCTACTTTTATTAAATCCTTAAGTATTCTTCTGTCATTATCACTTATTGAAACATCAACCTTGTTACCAAAACCATCTTCTCCTTTATCAAGGATGTTTTCGGCTATTGCAGCTAAACTTTGAAATCTGTTTTCTGCAGATATTCTTATGCTTTTTATTTTATTTTCCGAATTTTCTACCGTAGTTGTGCCAGTATTTTCTATTTCAGAAACAATGGCTTCCATTTCATCAAGAGTCATATTTTCTGTAACAATACCCTTATCTACAAGTTCTTGATAATCAGCCATTTTATTGGCCTTAGTCTTCTCCATAATTACGTTGTTTTCATTTTTAACGTAATCATATACGGATTTTTCATCAAAAGCCTGAGCAAATTTTCCTCCTGTTTTAGTTCTTACTGGTTTTGATATCCCATCATATACCTCGCTTGCCTTGGCCATATATGCATTTAAATCAGATACATCTCCTGGTTTAATACTTAAGAACTCCTTAGCCGCTTCTGATATATTTGTTTGTAAATTTTTATTTTTAGATAATGTAGCAATTTTACTTTTAATAATATTTGCTTTATCTAAATTGTCTGCATATGTAGCGTCATTGATAACATTAGAAGCATACTCCGTAAACTTCTCTACAGCAACCTTGTTTTGTAAATTTAATCTATCGTATCTCTTAAGAATAGATTGTAACTGCGTTGTCTTGATTTTTCCTGCTCCTACTAGCTCACCTAAACCATTAGATATATCTTGTCTAGCAGTTTTAATCCATTGAACAGCTCCGTTTGCAGCGTCTTGTTGACCCCTTAGATATCTCTTTAATGCCGTTTTTTCGTTTACTGTTATCTTCTCACCAGGTATTAATCCAAATAGTTTTTTAACCCATTCAGGTTGTTTTATTTTTTGCGCTTGGCCGCTGACAATGCTATTGCTATTATCTGCTTCATTGGCCTTTGGCGCTTGCTCGACTTCAACTCCCTGATATTGGCTGATATTGCTTGTTGCTGTGCCTTCTTGCTGTTGTTTGATGGCTGTTGTAATGGCATTTGGGTCTTCGTTTAAAGGTTGTTGTGTAATATCGTTAATTTCAGCATCAAATGGGTCTTCCCCAGTCATTGCTTTTTCAATTCGTTTTTGTAATTCAGCTATCTCTACATCCGCATCCGCTCTTAAAGGGTCGTTAACTTTAAACTGAGTAGCACGCTTTTCTGCGCCTTTCTTTGCTAAAATCAATCCAACAACGGCAGGGGCTTTATCTTCAGAAATTCCTGGGGTTGCTTTTTTCATTCTATGAAACTCATCAAGGTCAGACATGAACGTATTGTGCTGTTCTTCTGTCAACATACCCTTTTGCTTCATGCTAATTAATTCGTTATTTACCCAATTTCTATCTTGAGTAGCCATTAGATTTAATGTAGCAGATTTAAGTTGTTTATTTACATACATTTTACCTGCACTATAAAAACTAGGTATAGCTCCAAAAGCAATGTTTAACGCAAAACTTTGCTGAGCAACATCTTTAACTCTTTGGTACACATCTATATCAGCGCCTGTCACATCCTTCATTTTAACACTTCTTTGTAATTCAAGCGCACTAGAAGTTAGAGATGCTCCAATAATTTCAGGACTTCTTGTAATCATTGTTTTACCATAATACTTGATAACATTATTTGAAGCCTGTTTTTCTAAAGCCGAAAGGGCAACGCCAGTACGAGCACCAACAATACCCTGAAGTAAATTTTCTGCAGCATTTGTGGCATAAAATGAAGGCCTCATCTCTTTTGTATTTTTATATGCCTTTGCTTCATCTGCTCCATTGCTTCTAGATATATTAT
>Ga0208596_1000292_pt1 | contig 16742 bp, 19 predicted proteins | sample LakMenEpi12Jul11_FD_150686 | JGI IMG/M metagenome (GOLD analysis project Ga0208596, IMG submission 150686) | Freshwater microbial communities from Lake Mendota, WI - 12JUL2011 deep hole epilimnion (SPAdes) | ecosystem: Environmental > Aquatic > Freshwater > Lake > Epilimnion/Euphotic zone ...
CGTCTGGAATGAAGCCATCTGCGCGTCTCGACCAAACTCACCCGCCGCAAGCCGCTGCGCGAACTGCTGCGCCTGCGCTTGGTTGGCAAACTGACCCGATTGGAGTGCCAGTTGAGCGTTTTGGGCGATTGCAGCGTTTTGTGCGCCCGTGGCCTGCTGACCCGCGCCAAACCCCGCCAGAGCCGCTTGGTTGGCAAAGCCGCCCAGAGCCTGTGCCTCGCCTAGCCCCTGCTGACGAGCCGCCATATCAAGGCTAATGCCCTGTAGCGCGGCCTGCGTTCGGAGGTCGTTTTCCTGTTGTTGCTGCTCGGCAATGGCGGCGTTAAACGCCTCGCCACCACGCACCAAACCTTGATTCGCCAACTGCGTCTCAAGTTGCGCCCGTTGACGCTGCAATTGCGGGTCGAGGCGCGACATGATTGCCTGCTGCGCCGTCATACCAGCGCCAACCGGCATTGCGGCAAGTTGCGAGGTGTCCAACTGCCCTTGAAGGGTAGGGGCAGCGGGGCCACCCTGCGCCGTGCCAAACTGGCCTGCGCCGGTCTGCACGCCGCTAATGCCACTTGTGTCCAAGCCCTGCAAGTTTAGCCCTTGTGGGCCACCCGCAGCCATTCCGTACTGTCCTGCCGTGGGGCCGAAGTTAACCGGCAGCGCCGACACATCAGAGCGTGCGCGACCCTGCAACTCGGGAAGGGTCGGCAGGTTGCCATAACCGCCAAATTGGAATTGTTGCGCCGGAAGCCCCTGCGGGGTGAAATCCGTGCCGTAGACATTTTGCACGCGCCCGATGGCCTGTTCGCCAAGGCCGGACAACGCACGCTCAACCCGTTGTTGCGCCTCTAGGGTCGCCTGTGCCTCGGGGGTCAGGTACTGCTCAATCGTCGGGGTGTCCAAGTCCACCATCTCGGTGAACATCTCGCGGGTGGGCATAACATCGCCCATGTACTCCCCGCCGCCGTAGCCCTGATTAAACCGTTGCGTCTGTCCCGGCCCCATGCCGGACGCATCAAAGCGACCGCCGCCGATAAGCATGGCAGTCGGAACCTGCGCTCCGGTGGGGAGCGTTGTGAAGTTGGCTCGACCGCCCTGCGTGTATGCAAGGTCATCGCCCATTCCCAAAGCCTCGCGCCGCGCAGCAGGCATACCGTCGGCCTTTGATGCCATAGGCTCTTGCGTAACGCCGAGGTCAACACCGCCGCCATACATACCGCCGCCCATCTGCACGCCACCGCCGCCCGTAGTTGGCATTGCAGCGCCGCCACCAACGCCAACGGTTGAGGGTGCGCCCTGCGGTGCGCCGGTAGCAGGTGCCTGCGGGTTACGCGCACGATAGTTAGCCATCGCCGCGTCATACGCAGCGCGGTTGAATTGCGGTCGCCCGTAAGTCACGCGCTGACCACCAAGCGGGGTAATGACATTGGGGTTAGAAAGACGCGCAGTAAGACGCGCCGCCTCTAGGTTGGCGATGCCCTGTTGTTGCGCTGCACCCGCGTAATCAGGCGCTGGCGGCGGTGCCGGTGATTTTTTTCCCATAACGGTGTCCTAAATAACGACACGCCTCGCGTGTCATGGTCAGGAAAACAATATCACCGTCGGTGTCGGCATCCTTTAGACGCGCTTCCTCGGTGAAACCCATTTTACGCACAAGCCTGATGGCTTTCGCGTTTTTACTGCCCACGGGGGCGATGATTTTGTCAACCCCGCAGACATTGAAAGGATAGTCAAACATGGCTGCAATGTAAGCGGGGGTTAAGCGGTCAGAAATGGCGATGTGGCAAACCACGCTGCGCCCGTTCCAGTTCTCGTAAACCACGCCGCCGACAATGTTCTCTCCCTTACGCAATCCGATGGCGTTAGAGCGTTCAGCGTGATACCCGCCGCCCGTATGCCCACAGACCCATTCGCCCACCTCGGGGCCGCTTGTTATATGCCAGCCCATCCGAGTTGATACACCACATCAGTTGAGGCCCATTGAATCGCTAACTTGTTGCTGCTGCTCTGAAACTGTATTGACCCGCAGTAACCAACGCCGGTAACGCCCTGCCAATTATTCTGAATCTCAAGGTCAGAACCCCACACAGCCGTATCCCACAACGCGCTGTCCCAAAGGGCAGTCAACGGAGTAGAAAACGATATCGGGGCAACATTGTCTGAAATGTTGAAATCGACATTGATGCCAACCCGCACAGACGGGGTGCCGTTGCTGAAAATGCTAGGCCGTGCGCGTGTAAAAATCTTCTTTACGCCGCGAGTCTCGAAGTAGTTAAAGGCTTGAAGAATCTTGCCGTTGATGTTGCTTGTGTCATCAATGTAGCCGGTGCTACCCGTTGTCCAAGCCTTTGCCACAAAGGTTGCAGCGCCAAAGTACGGCGTATCGTCAAGCAACCCAAAGTGAAAAGCGTTCCAGTTTGTAAACCTGCACCACGCCTTCGTGATGTTGTTCATCACAAACTGCTCTTGTGCGCCTTCACGCACCGGGACATTGACGATTAGGGCGTTGTTCTTCGGGTTGTACAACATACACCACCCGAAGTTGTCCCTATACGCCGCAGCAGCCGCCGCAAACGCACCCTGTATCTTGTCCGATAGCGCGATGTTGGGGTCGAGCCGCGAGGATTGAAGCGCCGAGGCCATGGGAATCAACCCGTCAAGCGTCAGCACCAAAAGGTCGCCGCCGTACTTCATCAGGGAGCGGGTGCCGATAGGCGCACCTATAATCCACACGCCAATCAGCGCCCATGTGGACGCAGATGAGGGGTCGGTGCCACGGTAGACAATGACCTCGCCCTTGTCGGTGACAAATACAAGGTTGTCATCCACGCCGTAACCAGCGTCAATTGTCCACGAGGCCATCGACACCAACACGCCGCCCAGACGCGCAATGGATGACAGGTCGAGAACCTGTGCCGCGCCGCCAACGCTTGAGGTCGGCAGGTACCACGCCTTCAGCGTGTCCTTCTGGATGAACCACACACGGTTCTTGAAGAGCGTAGGCGAGTTAAGGGTTGTCGTTGTTACGCCTGTGATGGCAGGCGTAGACGCTCCCGTAATGCTCGTCCAAGTGGTGCCGTTGTAAAGATACGGCGTGTTGACACCGTTAGCGGCATACAGGTAGTTGCCGCCTGCGGTCGTGACATTGGTGTATTCCCACTTGGAGTTGGTCAGTCCGCTGACCGCCGCCGCGCCAATAGCACCCGCAGATGTAGCGTTGTAGAACTTGCCATCCGACACCGCCCACAACTGGTCAGAGGTGCCGCCGCTGTAGGTCATCAGGGTTTCTACATCGTCGGGAAACCCCGTGGCGTGCTTCACATAACCGCCGCGCAGGACAACATTGGATACGCCGGGAAAGTAATTGTCCAACTGCACGGCATCCGTGGGTGCCATGTTGGCGAGAGAATCCCGAGCGTTCCAACCGCCCACGGGCGACGGCAGGCTTGCGACATTTGCCGCAGAGCGTTGGACGAGGCGACGAGAAACAGCCATCAGTTCTCGTACCCGTAATTGCTGTCAGGGATGTTGTCGTAGCCGATAAGAACCGTACCGGGACGCGGGGCAAACGAGAGGTTGGCAGCGCCCGTATCCTGTGCAACAGCCGTCTCAAGTTCAGCGAGGTAATCGCGGAAGATGGCGGTCGTATCGAAGCCCTTTGCCTCGAAATACTTGAGTTTGGTAGACAGCACCATCACACGGTCGGGATAGATGCAGGTGTCGTTGTCTGCCGTCATCGAAGTCTTGGCAGCACCCGCCGCGCTTTCTGCCCATGCGTTGCTACGGTACTCAAAGCCGAGCAACTCGCCAGCGTTCATTCCGGGCCAAATCTGGAAGTATTTGCCGAGCAAGCGGTAACGGATACGGGGGCCGGTCGAGATGTAGCCCGAGAGCAGCCATTCCCATTGTTGCGGCGACTCTGGGCCAAGCATCTCCCAACGCTTGCTCTTATCCCAATGCGTGCGGTTGACGCTGCTGTAGTAATCCGAGGGCAGGCCGTACTTGACCTTTTGGAACACCAGACCGCCACCGACCTGCGCCTCTGTCGGCTCGTAGTTGATAGAGACAGCCGAGGGAGACAGCACGCCCGTCACATAGGTGGCATTGGGGATGCCAACGCCTTGCACCTGATAGGTTGAGTCGATAAGCGAGGTATCAGGGATATTGGTGAGGGTATACGCCGAGGTCGTCCATGTACCCGTGGTGCTAATGGCCTCGGTGTAGAAGGTGTGCTGCTTGGTCAGTTCGCGCCAGTCAGCACGCCGCATCAACTCGTACCCCGAGGCGTTCATCAGGGCAAGAATCTGCACCACATCCTGATTGGGGTTACCCGCCACCGTAGCCGGTATCGGTAAACCCAGTTCAGCGGTGACCTGCTGAACCAACGCCAACATGGTTGTGGTGCTCATTCGTTAACTCTCCGCAACGGGTTCCTTCTTCGGGCGACCAGCCTTGCGCGTCATCAACGCTGCCATCTGCGCCTGAAGTTCTGCCAGTTGTTTTTTGGTGTCGTCCAATTGGTTTTCGGTTTCCGAGCGATTCCGCTTTGCAAGAAACGCCTTCGCCTTCTCACGCAAGCCGGGGCCACCCATGCCGATGCGCTGCAACTGCGCGTCGGATGCGCTGGCAATCTGCTCTACGGTCTGGAACTTCAGGATGCGAAGTTCCTCAATGTGTCCACGGGTAATGTCGCCGTTGCCATCGGTAAACCAGACATCAAGCGAGGTGCCGATTGCGGGGGCATCCTGCTCGTTTTGCTTCATCTGGAAATAGAGATACTGACGCGGAAACCGCTTCTTGTGGTCTTCATTCATCGGCTGTTCGATGATGGTTGTCTTGTCGCCGGGAATGTTAATACGCACAAACGGCTTGCCGTCCCACTTCGGGTCTACATCCTTTGCGATGTAGAACTCGACTTGGAGTTGCTCGTCCGCGTTAAAAATGTCGCTATCTAGAGGCATCGTCGTTTACTCCTGTGGGGAGGTGAGGGAAGAAATCACAGGTTGTTGACCTGTGTTAAGGTCGCAATGACCGAAGGAATTGCAGGCCAGACACTTGTGGCGCTGGCTGCGAGGATTCTAACGCTGGTATCGTCTGTTGCCCACATCAATTCTACATAGTGCGTGGGTTCCAATTGAATTATGAAGTTCCACGCCGCTACCGTTCTGGCTGCGGTGCCTTGAATAGCAATTGTAGTTGCTGTGTTTGGGACATTGGTTCCGTTCTTGCGAAGCCAAATGTAGATGTTGCCAGCACCGCCAGAGGTCTTATCCAATTGCGCCGAGAATTGCACATTGTAGACACCCTGATTAGCCACAACGAGCCGTGAGGTAGGCGAACCGATGGAAACCCCGTTGCTGCTGTCGGTGGTGTTAAAGGTCATCCCGTAGGCGGTGTTGATGGACGCTGCTACCTGCAAAGTCGTGTCCGAAAACGCCCCGTAATGCAGAATAGGAACAGACCGCCCAAAGCCCTGTAACTCTTCCCAAAGCGTGTTGCTGACGGCAAAGAACATAGCCGAGCAGTCAGCGTTAATCGTGCCAAAGCCTGCATTGTTGATGCTGCTACCCGCGTCATACGGGTACACCGTGATGGGGTTAGCGGTGCTGTTTTTAACGATGACGGTTTCGCCCATCTCCGTCGGTGGAAGTCTTACGCCCGTGCCAACCGCCGCGCTGTCTACATTGGTGTAAACATAAGTCAATTGCAGGGCGTTGCCTGCCGAGGTTCCGGCAGCGGTCGCTGTGCTGGTGCCGTCGCCGCAAATGGAAACGGTCTTAAGGCTGTCTACGCCTGCGCCCAGCACCCGTGAGGGTATCGCCATCTCAAGCAGCCAACGCCATCTTGCGGCGCTCTTCGATGATGGCGGCAATCAACCCCGGCCCCTTGGCCTCAACCGTGATTTCTGGCATCACGGAGTAAATCATCTGGAACTCGTTTGCCTGCTGCGCCATCGCAGCATTGCAGGTGAACTTGCGCTTTTCTGCGCCCACATAGACATCCATCGTCGGGCCAGTCATCTCGCCCGTAAACCGCTTGATGCCGTCAGCCCGATTGCAACTGTCGTACCCGTACAACACAAAGTTGCGAAAGCCAAGCAGGTACCCGATGTTGATGGCACGCATCCCCGAGGTGGTGCCGCCGCCAACCGCTAACTTGCCAGCGCCCAGCGCCTTCATCTCCGGCCCTTCAGCCCATGAGTGCCACAGGACGACCTTGCGCTCTTTCAGCGTGTCAAAGGTGACCGGGGGGCAGCGGGAGGCAACGAGGTAGGTGGTGTGCGCGTTATGGCGCTGTATACCGCTTGTGCGGTCACGGGGGTCGAGGTTAATCCACAGGTCAGGCTCTATGCCGTTCTCGCACAGGAAGTCGTGTGCGGCCTTTACAGCGACAATCGGGCGACCGGCCTGTCGCTGCGCCCGAATGTCCTCTACGAAACTAGGCATTGACCACCCACTCGCTACACACACGAATGTTCCATCGTGGGTGCAGAGAGCGGGGGCCAACTCTGGCAACCCACGGGCAAGCGACGAGCGGATGTTGGAACAGAGTTCCTCCGGTTTGCCAGCCGCCTGCACCGTGAGTTCCAGTTTTTGCATGGTTACGGGGTAGCGTTAGCCGGTACCGGGATAACCATGGTGAACGCTGCAACCGCAGTCATAGCCGAGGTAGCCGAGGCGGTCACTTCCGTGACCACGCCAGCGACCAGAGCGCCCGACACGGTGGCATCATCCAACCGGCCTTCGGTGCTGGTGGTGTAGAGGGCAACCGCCGGGAGGCAGGAAGCCGACACATTCACCCGCACCTTGCCGCCCAACTGCACCCAACCGTAGTAGCCGGACGCAATCGACACCTGCGCGAAGCCGATACGCTTGGTATCAGCAACACGCGCCGTCGTCGCGTTGGTTACGACATTGGTTGCAGGGATGCAGACAGCGTTGTACTGCGAGATGGCCGAAGCCGCCTGCACATACACCGCCAAACCACCATCATCGAGCGTCACGACCGTGCCGGGATTAATGGCAGCGGTCGAGTCGGTATTACCGAGAGCAGGGTACGCAAACCCGTTAACAATAACAGTCATTTTCGTATCCCCTATCAGTTAATCAACACGCCGCAGAACTGCGGGCCGGACGAGGTAAGGTTACCCGCCCAGCCAATCAGTTTCACAATCATTCTGTTACTTCGCCTTTCGGCTACTGACCACCCTTTCGGATGGCGGGGCAACCTCTTCGGGTCACCCTCTGCGGCTTCTTTGGTTATACCGCAGTTCAGACTATCGCATGGCGAACCTTTTTCGTTCGCCCCCTCTCACTTAGTCGTTCAGCCTGCTTTCGCTTGGCCCCTGTTGCCCGCTTCCGGGTTTCCAAGTCAATCAGAGAGGGTTTATAGACGCCATTAGTGAATCGTAGGTTTAGCGTCTTGGTTGACAGCCTGACGGTCGCCGCCAATCGGGACAAAGTTTCTGTCCTTGTGGGGGCGGAACATCAGGTACTTGGTGTTGAGGAACCACATGTGGTTGGCATTGCCAACGCCGCCGTTATACGACGACGAACCAATACCACCATCGAGCACCACATCCGAAGCCATGCCAGCGCCGAAATACTTCAGCGAGGCGAAGCCAGCGCCAGCCATGCCCGAACCGGAGTCCGTGATGCGCTGGATAGCCTGCAACGACTGCAAGTAGAACTTGTAGTAGTTGTTGTCGGCAACGATGAGGTCAGGCTTGTCGGTACCGCGAATCAACTGCACCGCAACCGCATCCATGTAGCCTTGGATGTTGCTGCTGGTCACAGCGCCCGTGCCGTCGCCCGTAGCCGAGAAGGCCACCGAACGCCAGAACGGCCACGCCTGACGGTTGATGCCACCGTAGGTGCCGCTTGACGGGCTATCCGGCACAGCAGCAGCAAGACCCGTGAGGTTCTTACCCGCGTTGCCGGTGCCGTCACCGTACAGGTCACCGCTGATGCGGTTCGCCAGTTGCGCCTCGGCAACCTCCATACGACCGTCGAGCAGGTCGATGATGGCTTCCTTACCCGAGTTCTGAATCATCTCCAGACCCGAGATGGACACAGCAGACGCGTACTGCGTGATGCTGAACTGCGCCGCCGAGATGGGCGAGTTCTGACCGACGTTCAGCACCTCGTACCCGGAGTACGAATTGGTGTTGTTGGTGGTGGTGTCGTTGTACATGATTTCTTGCAAAATCACGTTACCGCCCGAGAACGTCTTGACGTTCCCGCGCTCCTTCAGACGACGAAGCAACGCGTTGTTGTTCGTCACGTTGTCAGCGAGTTCACCGCTACGGCTCTGAATGTTAGTAGCGATAATGTCGCTGATACTGGAATTGGCATAAGCCATTTCAATGCTCCTATATCAGTTGATTACAACCGCGAGTTGGATTCTTCAAACGCTTCTTCCAACATTGCGCGGCGACTATGCGCCTTGGGAGCCGTGTTAGTTCCGGGTGTGGAACCTCTGACGCTGACCGCAGCAGCCCGTGCAATTTTCACCGCACGGTTCTTCTCTGTTGCCTGACGCTGTGAAACCTCTGCCTGTCGGGCCGATTGCACTTTGTCAAACAAATCCGAATCAAGCCTAATTGCCTTTTCGTAAGCATCGTCCAGCGTTTCAGCCACCCCAGATTGGAGCAACTGAATCATCGTCGGACGCGCTTCCTCAAAGTGTTCAGCCGTCATCGAGAAACTGTTGATTTCGTTTAGCAGGGTCTGGTTTTCAGCCATTTCCTGCTGTTGCTTCCACCCCATGACCTCGCCACGGACGGTGTTCAGTTCGTTTTGCAATTGATACACCATCGGGTCGATGGAGGGTTGGGCGGTCTGCTGACCACCCTGCATGACTTGGTTAAGGTTGATGCCGTATGACGCAGCCAATTGCGTCAGGTACTGCATCTTCTGCGCCGGGGGGCTATTACGCAGCGTGTAATCGGCCTGCGCGAGAGCGGCAACCGCCTGCTCCGGCTTCAGACCCAACCCCTGAATGGTCGGCAGGTACGGCTCCAGCGCCTGATTCATCGCATCGGCAAACTGCGCCTTGGAGAGCAACGGTTCTACGCCGCGCTTCATCTGTTCTTCGCGTTGCCAAGCGTATTCTTGAATCTTGGGGTCAGCCTTTGCCCAATGCTCGTGATATTCCTTCTTCCACGAGGCAGGCGGCTTGCGCCACAGGGGTTCTTCGGCGGCTTCTGCGGGTTGCTCTTGAACCTCCGCAAAGCGGCCTTGTTCATCCCGCCCCTGTGAAGGGGTTTCCTCGCTCTGCTCAAACTGCTGTTCGAGCAACTCCTTGCGGTCGAGCGTTTCTGCCTGTGGGGCCTGTTCCATTACCGTCTCCTGTGGGGGTCGTGGGTAAATCGGACTTCATCGCGCAACCGCGACAACAACTTGTTGGCATCCGAGTGGGTCATGCTCGACAACTGGTGACGCAGCACATCCACTCGATTGTTCTTGGGTTTTTGCTTGCTGACGAACTTTGTCGGGTCTTCGTTGCCAACCTCGACGCAGCCGTGAGCCTTGAGGTGCAGACGATGCTGCGAACGGGAGGTAATCATGCGCCCGTCAATCATCGACTTGTACGGCGCGATGTCCGGCATGATGTAGTGATGCCGACCGCTTGCGTCACGCTTGCGCTCGACAAACTCACCGTCAACCATTACATAAGTTCGTTTCATAGCAGCAACAATACTTCTTCGTCGTCCATTTCCTGATGCTCTCGCATCAATCGCTCAACCCTATCAATGTCAGTTAACAGGGAGTCCCAGTTAATTGTTGGTTGTGCGATGTTAACAGTTATATGCGGCTCTACAATCGTTTCGGCAATCTCTGGGCGTGCCTCAAGCAGTTGCTCGTAAACCGAGATTAACTCTTGCTTGCGCTTCTCGCGTTTTTCTTGCTCTTCTTCCCAATGCTTCTTGCGCTTCTTATCGCCTTCGTGGGAATCGCTGATGACGATGATGGGCTGGACGGAGGCGGTAAGGGTGCCGGTTGCTCCGGTCGCTTCCACACCGGCAAGTGCAACCTCTCCTTGAAGGTTAACAACACCTGTTTGACCAGATGCTCCCACACCGGAAAGGGCAACCTCGACCGAATCGGTTTCATCTCCAACGACTCCAACGGCGCTGACACCCGTAAGGCCCGTCTCAAGGCTTGCTCCGAGGCTTCCCGTCTCGCCCGTTGCAGCGTTGCCCGTGAGCGTGACGCTTTGCTGGGTGCCGAGGCTACCAACGCCGCCTGTTCCGGTGACGCTGGTGACCGGGAGGCTGTCCCATTGCGCGTCATCCCATGTACCTGTGTTCCACGGCCCTTTTGCCACGACTCATCACGCAATCCGCAGAAGCGCGGTTGACGCATCGTTGGTCGGCATGGTCAGGATGAAGTTACCCGCCGTTACCGTCTGCGACCCGAAGGTGTAGACCGCTACCGCCTTGTCACCCTGCGTGCTGTTGTATATCAACACAGCGTCAAACGCCGTGGTCAGGGTCACCCCGGTATAGGTCAACGAGGCAGAGGGTGTCCAATACGCCGTGGTTCCCGTTGAGGTGGGCGCTGTGGCGTTAGAGACGGTGATGCCGCCTGCGATATACCCCGCGCCCGAAACCTCTCCAGAGGCGTTATAGGCGGTCGTGGCAGCGTTAACGGTAGCCGTGGCCTCGTAGAGCGCAGCCTTAAAGGTGTCCTTGTTGGTGTTTGCCCGAGTTGGCGGGGTGCCAATAGCGTGTACACCGCCGAGGATTTCAACCTTGAACGAGGTACACATTGCCTGCGTGTTAGCCATCAGAATTTCTCCAGTTCGCCAAAAAGGGCCGGGGCTTCCTTTAGGTGGACATGGACAGACCGATGCACCAACTCGCCCTCATGCCAGTATTCCACCCAACGGGTATGTTCGTGGTCGTTATCGACCTCGCCCTCGCGCTTATCCAGCAGGGATTCGTCCATCATCCCCTTGGTCGTCGTAATCATTGCAGTCGCGGCTCCAGTTCAAGGGCTTGCTGTACCGCCTCCACGCCCACCGCACGCCCGTCAGGGCCGCGCACGATGCGCTTGGGAGCCGTCAGCGTAGCAAGGGCAGTACGCACGCCCTTCATGTTTTCGTCGTTGGACGATGCCATCTGACCGTAGAGCGCCACGAGGTTCTGCATCGCCTGCCTTACCTCGCCGCCCATGTCTTGCATGACGCGCTCGGTGACGGCTTGCTGCGCCTCCAGAGCGGGGATGTCGAGGCCGGGGTTAGCCGAGATACGGGCGACCATGACCTTTGTGGCAGCGTCCAAGTCGGCTTTGTACTTCGCCATTTGCTGCTCTGCGGCGATTTTCTGCTGTGCAAGTTGCGCCTCAAACTGCTGCTTCATCTGCTCTAGTTGCTGGTCATTCTGCGCCTTGAGCGCCTCGACCTGCGCCGATTGCTGCAACTTGGCCTGCTCAATCTGCATGAGCATCTGCGACTTGGCCTGTTCAGCCTGTGCCTCCATCTGCGCCTGTTGAGCGGCGGGGTTCTCACGGGGCTGCGCTGCCATCTGTTTCAACTGCTCCGTTGCAGCGTCAATAGTACCCTCAAGCGGACGCGCCGCCTTGAACGCCTGCACGCCATACTTGAGCAAGTCCATCATCACCGGGACAAGTTCCGGCGAGGCTTGACCAACCGGCAGCGCCTGCTGCAAGAAGCCGCCGAAGGCTTGCAGGAACTGGAGCCTGTCCTGCTTCTCTTGCACCTCATCAATCTGCACAAGGCTGTCAGCGGCGATGTCGATGCGGAAGTTACGCAGCGGCTTGTCGCGGATAAGTTGCAACGCCTGCGGGATGAGCGCCTTGTCAGCGTCCGACATCTGCTCTGCGGCAGAGTAGGCGAGGATGGTCTGCGGCTGGTACCGCATACACATCACCTGCGCCTTGAGCCTGATGACCTCGGTTGCAAAGAGCGCCACATCTTCCTGCATCGACCGCAGGCGCAGGCCAGCGTACTGACCCTTGATTTGCTGCGCCGTCGCCGTCTCCGAGGCCGCAGATTGACCACGGATGATGTCGCTGATGCCCGTGATTTCGTATATCTGGCCCTTGATGTCAGCGCGTGCCTGATAGCATTGGATGAGCGCCTGCGCGATGGTGTCGAGCGGCAGCAGGTCAACGCTGCCCTTCAAGCCGCCTTTCTCGCTAAACGCCGCCCATTTGTCCACCGGGATGAGGGCATTGTTGTCGCCCTCGGTCATCAGACGCTGCAACGCCGGTTGGCTGGCATCGTACACGCCGCGCACACGCAGCGCCTTGACCAGACCATCAATGCGGTCAGAGAGGATGTCCAACTCCATCGCTTGGTCTTGGTACAGCACGAAGTCGGGGACAGGCACAAGGTTGTCCGAGGTCGTCGTGGCGTAGAGCGGCTTCGGGCAGGGGAAAAACCCCTCGAAGTTGAGCGGGTCGTCACGCACATCAATGAAGTGCGACATACCCTTTGACAACCAGTAGACCTTCAGCGTCTCCTTGTCCCAGAGTTCGCAGATTTTGGCGAGGTTGTACTGACGCTTGCTGTCGCGGTAGGCGTTGAGCGTCTCCGGGCCTTGGTCGGTCGGTATCTGACGCGCCATTTCCTCGCCGAAACGCTCTACAAGCGCCTCACGGGTCATATAGACCCAGCGCCATACCTGCCCCACCTCTTCCCAAGTGCGGCCCTGTGAGTGTCCAAAGTCCTTCCAATGGACATAATCGACCGGGGCGCGTTCGTACTCAATCTCTTCAAGCGGCGGCGGTGCGCCCTCGCCCTGTTCGATGGCAGAGGTGATAGATACGCCATCGTCCTCTACGCCGATAGGGGCAACATGAGGCTCGTACCGCACCCATGCCGTGCCGCGACCGCCGAGGAACCTGTCCTCGACATCGTATTTTATGGTCGAGCGGAAATCGGGGTAATGCTCAATCTCAAAGTCGATGGCGCGTTCGACCAACCGTGCAGCGACACGCCCAACGGGGTCGTTATCGCCAAAGCGTCTGCTTACATCAGCCTTCGGCAGTTTGGCGTAGACGGCAGGGATGAGCGTCTGGACATTGCTCCAAAGGATGTTGAACCGTGCGGTTTCGTTGCCGCCCGAGCCTCTGGTGTCGTCGCGGTAACGCTTGACGAGTTTCTTTACCCGCGCCTGCCACTTGGCAAACTCGTTCTCGTAGGTGCCGATGACCCGCAGGTACTTCTCAAGTTCTCGGCTAACGGTCTCGTCCATCTGTCAGTCCTTCTTGTTTCGCGCAGAGATGGCTCTGGCCTTTGCCTTCGCATCTTCCTTGCTCGACGCACCCCAAGCACGCAGCGCAAGCGCAAGGCGTGTCGGCTTGCCGTTCTTCTCCATCGGCCCAGCCATGTTGCCCATGCGTGCGAGGAACGATGCGCGGCGAGGATTGTCGCCGCCCTTCACCGGGGGCTTGAGGGTGCCACCCGTCTCGGCTTTGTAGGAAGCGCGGCCCTTGGCGTTCAAACCGCCCTTCGGGTTCTTGCCTTCACTACGCTGCCACGCTGCGCTCATCAGTAACCCTTTTTCTCTGGTTTAGCGGTCTTGGCAGACTCACGGAACGCCTTTGCGGTCGGCGCACCAGCCTCTCCGGGCTTACGCATCCTTTCGCCGGAGCCAGCCTTGATACGCTCCTGCTTCGCTAGAATGTTGGCGTAGAGTCCGGGCTTACGGTTCATTTGCTAAACAGTCCAACCGCCAGCACAGCAGCGCCTGCACCCGTCGTGACCTTCCACGGGCCGGTAGCCGCGTTGAGGCCAAGTTCCACGACATACACGCCAACAGCCGTACTCGCTGGGATGGAAAGGATGGTCGTGCTGCCGTCGATGATGCTGACGGTTGAAGTCAGCGCCGTTGATACCGTCACCACGATGCGATGCAGGTAATCGTTTGCTGCGCCATTAGTGCCAAGCACCTGCTCGGTCTGCGAAACGGCGACCGTCTCGTAGGGGTATTGATACGGAAGATTTACGCCACTCATATTCGCGCCCTCCTTGAGACGCTACGCTCGTGAACCTGCCACATATCGTTTAGCGTGACCTCATTCTGTGGCCCAACAATCAAGGTCTTGCTCTCTAACGGCCTCTGCGCGGACGGTTCAGCCCTCCACGCAACGGCAAGCATACGGAAAGCGTCGGCAGGGTGTGATGTCCAATCGTGTCGGGGTGATGCCCTGAACGCTTTCTTGTCCTCATCATACTCTCGTTGATACTGGCGTAAAGCCTCTATTCCGTCGCCGCATTTTACGGAATTGAACCAAGTTCGGGGCAACATCTGGCGAATTGCTTGGATTCCATCCTGCAAGCCGATGTTCGGCACCACGGACAAATGGTTGATGCCGAGGTGGTCAGCCAACTGCTCTACGATGCTGCGCCCCGTTTGAAGCGACTTCGCCCGTGCGTCATGCGGCAGGTGATGCTTGCCGTACTGATAACCCTTGTTTACAACCACTTCTGCAATGGCGCGGATGTCTGCACCGGAGACGGCGAAAAAGTCGATAACGCGCACCTCGCCGCCCACGACCTGATACCACCAGATAGCCGTGTCGTCGCGGTAGCCCAAGTCCCATGCGGTGTGTACCGGATACCCCGGCTCGAAGACTACACGCTCGTTAATACGCGGCTCTGCCTGTCGCATCTCTGTGCCGAAGAACGCGCCGAGGATAGCCGCCTCGAAACTGCACTCGTACTCTTGGAGGTACTGGTCTTCCGACAACTGCGCCTTTGCTGCGTTGAGTTCACTCTGGGGCAGCAGGCCTGATTCGCTAGCAGGCAGGCGCAGGACAAACCACTCGTCTGGGATGCGCCGTGCTGTCTCGTAGATGTCCCAGAATTGGTTCTTGCCCTTCGGCGTACCGGCAAACACAGCCCAGCCTTGTTTGTCGGAGAGCGCAGGCCGGATGACATTGCCAAACACGCTTGGCTTGAAGTCGCCGTACTCGTCCATGTACACGCCGCTAAACCCGAGGCCGCGCATTGCGTCTGCGTTGTCTGCGCCGAATAGGCTGACCTTTGTGTTGTTAACAAGCGTGATGGTCATCATCTGCTCGTTGGTGTCGCTGATGAGCGGCTGGGCGTAGTGCTTGAAGTAGTCCCACGCAATGCGGCGTGCTTGGTTCTGATATGGAGCGACATACCCGAAAAGGCCATTCGGCCCCCGGTACATGAAGGCTGCGCGGATGATGTCGTTAACCGCTGCGACGGTCTTGCCAGCACGCCGGTGCGCGACGAGGCAAGCCCACCGCTTCGTGCGGTCGTGGAACGGCATGAAAGCCCGTCTAGGGCGATACGGGAGTTCTACCCGCTGCTTCACTCGGGTTTGCCCCAAGTCGCCTCAATCTCAATCTTGCTGCCGTCTGGGCCGCTGTGCTCGTGCCGTGCAAGTTTAGGCACATGGTATTCGAGTAGGTCGCTGAAGCACTTGAACGCAGCCTCTGCGCCCTTCTCTTGGTGTATCTCGTCGAGCCAGCCCTGCAAGCGGTCTGCGTTGCCGTCTACGAAACGAGAAATGGCCTCCCTCGCTGCTTGGGTTGACTTGTTCGGGCTTCCTTTGGGTCTTCCTGCTGGCATACCGGGGTTAATATATCTTGATTGTTTATCTAATGAAACTATCTTTGCCGCTGTTGCCTTGGGTTAACTTACTTGCGCTCCAGTATGCGTACCTTCTTTTCCTCACCGGGGAACACGACGAAGTTGCGCGTTCCGGTGGCGCTCAATCCGCGACTACGACTACCTGCGTCTAGGTACTTGATGCCGGGGATACTGGCGTTTTGTAATTTTTCCGATGCTGTAACTTTCAACGGTTTTTCTGGTGATTCTCTTCCGCCGCGCTGAAGATGAATTCGATACAAATATTCTCCCGTCCAATTTTTCCATTTGCTTTCGTCAGGCGCATTTGGCATGGCGCGTATAGCGGCTTTTACAAACTCTGATTGCTCACTTAACGGTTTTTCCCAATCGAGCATACGGTCTATCATCTCGTCGGGGAGGTCGGCGGTGTAAAGGTTGCCCTTTGATTGATTAAATTTGTCAGCGTTTTTTTCTAACCAATCAGCAGCATCTTTTCTGCCAATTTTGTTCAATGTTTCTGTTTTTTCTTTAATAGTCGTGCCGGTGGACGATTGACTCATTGCATATTTTGCCAATCCTTCTGGCGATTTTTTGTCGGAAAAGTCTTGCACCCATTGACCATTAAAATACACATTGTCTTTGCCCTGAACCGGCACAAATCCACCACCCCCCGTTGAGTAGTGTTGCGCTACGCTGGGGCTTTCAGCAAGGTAAATTCCATGCCCGAAAGCCTGCGCCCCCTCGCCCGTGCCAATCTTGCTAGCGTCAAACTCGCCCAGCGGGTTGGCCTCCGTTTCGGGGAACCGATGCGGGGTGCCGTGGTAGACATCAAGTTCAGCGATGGGGGCGGTTTTGCGTAGCGCGGCGGCTATCCGCATGGGGTCAACCATCGACCCTGCGTATTCACCAGCAGCGCGGGGGCTGGTCATTGCCTGCCGTGCGCGTTCAACCTCGCCCTGCACGAGAGCCTTGCCCGTCTGAACCGGCTGCGTAACGATTGCCTTGCCGATGGTACCGAGGTCTTGGGCGGCTTGGTCTAGGCGAGGGGTCGGGCGGTCGGCGGCTTGGGCGTATTCTGCCGTCGTCATACGCCCTATGTTGGGGTCGCTTGTCAGCGCCTCGTATGCAAGTCCTCCGACGCTCCTAGCGCGGTCTGCGAGGGTATCAACTACCCC
>Ga0208596_1000293_pt1 | contig 16732 bp, 21 predicted proteins | sample LakMenEpi12Jul11_FD_150686 | JGI IMG/M metagenome (GOLD analysis project Ga0208596, IMG submission 150686) | Freshwater microbial communities from Lake Mendota, WI - 12JUL2011 deep hole epilimnion (SPAdes) | ecosystem: Environmental > Aquatic > Freshwater > Lake > Epilimnion/Euphotic zone ...
TAATTTACTGTTTACTATAAACTATAAACAATTATGAGCTATACAAGAGAACAAATTGAAGCGGCTATGAAAGCCAAAGGTTACAAGTATTTTGAAAATGGAGAATTTAACGTAAACATTATTGGTGTACGTAACTCTGCTACTGGTACTAAAGTAACTAATGTATTTGATGATCACTTAACTATTTCTTACAAAGAAGGTGGTGAGTGGAAATTTAAAATCTGGCCTGCTACTACAGATCCAGGAACTAAGGGTGTTAAAGAATTCCATAACGCTGCAGGTGTTGCACGTTTGGTACCTGGTCAATACTCAGGTTCACACCATGTAGGATTGCACCAAGGTAAGTATGAGGCCCTTAAGCAAAAGGCTAACGTTAAAGTTTACCGTGATGCTAACAAAGACATGAACTATGACGAGTCCAAGATACAAGAAGGCATCTTCGGTATTAATATTCATAAAGCTGGTGCAGACTCTACCTACGTTGAAAACTGGTCAGAAGGTTGCCAAGTGTTTAAGAAGTCTGCTGACTTTGATGCATTCATGGTTATCTGTAAAAAGGCTGCGGCATTGGGTGGTAACTCTTTCACTTATACTCTTATTGAGTCTAAAGACATTAAATAAATTATGAGGGGGTTATTAGTTAACCTCTTATTATTCTTAGCCGTCCCTTGTTTTGGTCAGATGAAAATTGACAAAGCGGGGGACGGTTGGGATTTAAAAGTTGATTCAGCAATTCAACTTATAAAGAGAGTAGACATAGCTAAGTATAAACTGCTTGATACAAATTGTCATCAGGTATCTTTTATGATTAGTCCCTACTCTTCATGTTTATTAGAGAATGGTTTGGGTCATATCTACATAGCTGTAGATGACATTAAACTAAACTCTATAAACAATATTGCTGTAGTGCTAATACATGAGAGTCTCCACTTGTATATAGCCAAACTGGGTATAGCACTTATACCCGAAAAAGAAGAGACATTTTGCTACATGTATGAATTAAGCTTCATAAGTAAATTAGAAAATCCAGAGCCTTGGCTCACAGAACACGCTATAAATAACATAAAAAAATGAAAAAATTATTCTCCTCATTAGTAACAACTTTGTTTGCAGTAGTAACCTATGCACAAAGTGCTAGCACAAGTCCAGGCACAGGCCACTGGGTTGTGATTGATTCAGGTTATCAAGTTGCTACATCTTCTGCCGGACAGACTGTAGCTCCACTTTACTTCTATAATACTTCTACATCCGAGAACATTACCGGTATGCAGTACAGAGTATTCTATGACAAAACTGCTTTCACTGCAGTAGTACCTAGTTTAAAAATCTCTTCTTCAGATCAGTATTTGCAATATGTAGATGACAACACTAATGGTCACTTAACAGTTACCGTAGCTTACACCGGATCTAGTTCTACATTTAACTACTCTAACGGAGCTACATTTGACTTAACTTTTACTCATGCTGCAGAGTCTGTATGGAATACATTAGATTCTATCAAGACTCTTAAGATTTCAGGTGTACAATCTTTCTCAAACAAAGCTGCTACTAGCTGGGGTAATGATACTACCTTGGTAGTTTACTCTTATGGTGGTCGCTTCAATCAGAAAGTATTAAGATTTGCTGCTAAGTTTAAGAACGTTACGGGATCAGATGCTAAATTCCTTTGGGTATCTTTAGAGAAAAGAGCTAAAGGTTCTTCAAGCTGGTCTCAAATAGAAGCTAAAACTACTAACTCATTGGGACATGTAGTGTTTAAAAAATTCTTGGATACTACTTACTGGGATGTAAGAATGGTAGTTAAGGGTGATACAATGACTCCAGGTAATGTATTCTCTACTGCAGATGCGCAGAAGATTAACCAAGCTATTTTAGCTCAGTATAGTCCTGCCGGTTTTGATTACTATACCATGGATGTAAACGGATCAGATGGTAATATTACTATTGCTGATGTATACTCTGTATACGGAAGACTTGCCGGAAGATTCACTGCTTGGCCTAACTCTAAGAAAGACATCTTATTCTTTACTGTAGCTGAGTACAATGCTATTAACGGTTCAAGTACAAACTATACTGGTACTTATACTGGTGAGACTAACTTTATCTACTCTGTAGATGGTAAAGACTCTATCACTTACTATGTAGCTGTTAAAGGTGATGCTAACTCTACCGGATTTAAAATGGCTCGTTTAACACCTATCAAGATTGTTAACCCTGCTAATGCTAAGAAATATATCATAGATGAAACTGTTCAGTATGATTTCCCTGCAGAGACTATTGAGATCAACATGCCTAAAGTAACCGTAGATGAAGGTAACTTAGTTAATGTACCAGTTAAAGTTTTAACTGATGGTAAAAACTTAGGCGCACTGCAGTTAGACTTACGTTATGATACTGCTTACTTAGAGTTTAAGAAAGTAGAAAACACTGAGAAGATCATGAAGTGGACTTCTTACTTGAATCCTTCTAACGGAACTATCTCTTGGGGAGCTGCTGACTTGACTAACGAAAACATGCTTAATGACGGAGAGCAAGTATTCACTCTTCAGTTTATTGCTAAGAAGCCACAAGACTCTTGGGCTACTGCAGCTTTATGGACAGGTGCTAAGTATGTAGGAGATAAGAACTCTAAAGATATGAATATCACCCCGGCTATGGGAGTAATTGAAGTACGTAGAATTAACAAGGGAACTATTTCCCTGAATGATTTAAATTCTATTATAGTATTCCCTAACCCTACAGAAGGTGATGTACAGGTACAGTTTAAAATTAAAGAAGATGGATATGTAGATATGTCTATCTCTGATGAAGTAGGAAGACGCATTCAAACATTGTTAAAAGAAAACATGCCAGCCGGCAAGTATAAATACTTAGCTAAGCTAGATAGTTTAGCTGATGGTATTTATGTACTATCTGTAACTACAGATACAGAATCACTTCACTCTAAAATAATTGTACAAAAATGAACATTAAAAAAGCACTTGGTCTTAACCAAGCAGAACCCGTAGCAGTAGATTCTAATAATAGATTCTATTACATGCTACAACAAATGCAAGCCAACCGTTGGAAAATTACAGCCATTGTATTAGGTTTGTTCTTCTTTATCATCCTTGGTATTAACTCTGCTGTATTCTTTGGAGTAGAGATTGCAGAGTCTTGGAAAGAAATGTTACTTATTCTTTTTGGAGCATTTGTAGGTAACTTGAACAAAGTAGTTGACTACTGGTTTAACTCAGAAGACAGAGATAAAATGTTAATACAGAAGGTGGATGAGGAAGACGGAGAATCATTATCAAACACAAGTAATCCATAATAATATGTCTGAAGAACAAGAAGAAAGCGTAATGTCAGCTACTAAGAAAGCTATCATTGGCGCAGTAACCACTGCTGTAACTGCAGGAGGTGCATGGTTTGCCACTCACTTTGGTGGCGGTGAAGAACCCAAAGAAGAAGCTAAAACAGAACAAGCACCCGCTGCTGCTCCTGTGATTAACTTGAATCTAGAGAACAACAACACTAACCAGCAGAAACAATCTAGCGGTGGTACTAACACAATTATTAAAGAGCGTGTTATTGAGAAGCCAGCTGCTACTCCTGCTCCTGCTGCTAAGCCTGAACCTAAAGAAGAAGATCCGTGGTAAAAAAATGGTTTAATGGGTTCATGACTTTAGTGGTTATGACATTAGCTGGTTGTGGTAGTATGAAAACTACTACAGATGATGAGCCAGTAGAGGTAAAAAATATCTCTACTGTTTCCGGTTATACTGATTCTATTAAGAAAACAGTACAGGTGGTTAATGTAGACATGACAAAAGTCCTAAGTTTATATCCTGGTTTACAAGAGAAGAACGTAGGTCTTGGCTTTGCTGAATCAGTTCTAGATTATTTAGATGAAACAAATAGATTTATATTCACAGAAGAGAAGTCAGAGATTAAAGAAAGAATGGTTGCTCAATTCAAAGCTTCAAAGAAAGGTGTATTTGATGAACCAATTGATGGGAAAGGTAAGATTAAGCCTGCTCACTACTTTGTTTACGTTACTGTGGCTGATTTTGCTGTTGATGAAGACGAGCAAGTTGATGGCCTTAAGTCAAAGGTTGTTGTCACTACCTTCATACGTTTACAAGTTAGGTTTGTTGATGCTAAGACAGGGCAAATCTATATTGGATCTGGTGAAGGTGAGTCAACAAAAACTGGTGAATCATTCTTAAAATCTTTAGATAACATCAAATTCTCTCAAAGCACTGTAGGTAAAGCTACTAGAAAGTCTCTTGAAACTGCTTGTACTAATGTGATTCAAAATCTCATTAAGTCAGGTGTGTTTAAAAACTAAAATATTAATTCTATTCATGATGGCTCTGTCTCTCAAAGGACAGAGCTTTCTGTATTCTTATACAGATCCCTGCACACAGGAGTTAAAATTCATTAATGCAAACATGTCTAGTCCTATAGTAATTGCTTATTATGGACAAGTAAAAACTTTCTCCTATACAGAGTTACAGGATGGAACTTTTGATAATTGGATAAATAGTGTATATTTGAAGTATAAAAATACATCACCCTGTCAAGGAGTTGCAGTAACAACTACTACAACTACTACAACAAATACCACTTTAAACATTGTAAACAATGTCATGAATCTAAGTGCTATTTCAAATGTAGGTAGTGTTAATGTAGATGTTGGATCTAGCACCTCTTCAGGTACAAACATAGGAACAACCAAAACCAATAATAAAAATGACAATGGATCAAGTAGTAGTAATCGGCCTGGTAGCACTAGTAGCAATAGTGATAATCCAGATTCTAAAACTCCGGAAGGAGGAGAACCAACTCAAGGAACAGGAAGCTCAGAAAATAATCCGAGCAGCCCAGGAAGTGATGGTGGAAGCAACGGCTCCAGTTCAGGCTCCAGTAGTGGAGGAAACTCCAGTGGTAGCTCCAGTGGAAGTGGAAGCAGTAGTGGAAGTAGTGGAAGCTCCCAAGGTGGTGGAGGAAGTGGTGGTAAAACCGAAGAAAAAACGGAAGTACAAACCGAGAAACCCTCAGAACAAAAAATAGAAGATACTAAAACTGAGCAACAAAAGACTCAGTCTTCTAGTACAGCAAAGGCAGCCAGCAAAGCAAAAGCTGAGGTTGCTAAACCTGCTATTCTTGTTACCGGGGATATAGTAGGTATACAAAAAGCAGATGATGGTGCTCAAGATGCAAGAGGTACTATGTCCTTTACAAGAGTAAAAGGGGATGGTACTTCTTCATTAGGTGGCTCTGTAGATTATATGCTAAATGCTAAGATAGCAAACATATCTTTATTACGCTCTTGGATAGGAGCTAATAGCAAAGGTCACAAACATATCAATGTTATATCCAATGGACTTAGTGTAATGCCTAAGTCTATGTCAAACACTCTTCTATTTGTAAGAGTTAATTCAGTTAAGAATTTTACAGCGCTCTATGGAGGTGCCGGTACATATGGTAAATTGTATGGTGAAGAAATGATATCTACAATTGCTATAGCCGGTTTTATGTATAAGGGTAAACTTACCAAACACATAGACGCTACAGTTATTATGGCTGGTATCTACTCTCCGTACTCTAAATATTACACAGAGTCTTTATTTGAAGCTAAGCCTATTGTGATTCCTTTCTTTAACTTTACCTACAAGATGACCAAGACTTTTGGACTAGGTATTACAGGAGGCGGAACATATATAGCCGGGCAAAATATTTTAAACTATCAAATGCTTCTAGGTGCTAAACTATTACTATGAGATATTTGGTTCTTTTATTGTTTTTACTAGCGCAGAAACTCTCTGCTCAGTTTACATATTCCGGATATCTGTATAATGCTAATGGATCTGGAGCAAATAATGTTGCTATAAAACTATACAGAAGGACCAACTCAACTATTACAGGCTTTACTAACCAGCAGAACTATAACGGACACTCTTATTACCGTTCTACAGGAACTGCTACATGGACTACTGCTAGATCTAATTGCGCAGCTATGGGTGGTTATCTAGTAACTATTACTAGTGCAGCTGAACAAAGTTTTATATTTAATATATGGCCTTCCGGATGGATAGGATTAACAGATGAAGTGAATGAAGGTACTTGGAGATGGGTAACAGGAGAAACTTACTCTTATAAAAACTGGAACTCTGGGGAACCAAACAATGCAGGTAATGAAGACTATGTACAATTTGTATCTAATGGTAAATGGAATGACTTACCCAACAATGTTTCATTACCTTATGTGCTAGAATTTAACTATGTAGTAACTACTTCTTCTTGGGCACTGTATAAGACTATATATACTAACTCTTCGGGTTACTATTCTATATCTGAAGCTTATGACCCGTCTAAAGAATACTACATAGAGATAAGTGCTCCTACTAGAGTACAAGCTTATACTACTTCTGATATACAAGCTGTATCTAATATAGTATTAGGAAAAGTAACCAGGAATGGTTTATCTTTCCACATGTTTGATGTAAATGATGATGGGATAATCTCAGTAGCAGATAAGTACTACGTAGCTGCAAGGAAAGCTGGTAGGTTTTCTAGATGGAGAACAGCACCGGATGTAAGAATATTTACAACTGCACAGTATAATGCTATCAAAGCAGCAACTAGTAATGTACGTGCTACTTATCCCGGAGTATCTACACATACTACAACCACTTTAACTTCAGGAGGAACTTTAAATCTATATCTAATAGCTCCCGGTTATGCTGGAGCAGTAACTTATTAATCATGAAAAAACTATTTATACTCTCGTTTCTAGTCACTATGGTGGCTTCTCTTAGTGCTCAATGTTACAAAGTTGACACTGTATCTAACACTGCTACTATAAAATTTCTATTAGACAGACCCGTAGAATTTGGAGCTAAGGCTACACTAGAAGAATTAATTGCAGATAAGTATTCTTTATGTGATAGTGGAAGTATTGTTACTGGAGAAATTGTATCTATTGCTATGCCAGAACAAATGATTAATATAATTGGCTTACAATTTTTACAGCGCAAATATATCATCACAACTAAAGTAACAATAAACGGTAAATCATATATGGGTGAGTCTACTAAGACAATGTATGTAAATGCTATGCTAGTAGAAGTATCAGCTATACCTCATAATAAGAAGGTTTTTTACAAGACTATGCAGCAATCCCTGAAAAATGCTGTAAATTATATATAAGGGATTAAGTAATGTTAAAACTAGATGTATTATCTGCAGAATTAAACCTGTGGGCCAATGAAACTGAACAGATTTATAGGGCCACAAGAGATATAGAGTATAGAAGAAATACAACTCATCTAAGATACCTTGCTGCTACATTAAATCAATCTAGTATAGATATTCCAACATTAGATCAAGTAACCACTGCTGGAAATATTACTCTTAATGGTATTACAGTTGGTACTATTAATGCTAGTCTTGCTAATGCTCCTACATCTAATATAGTTTATTATAATACATCAAATGGTCTTTTAAGTTATGGTCAAAGCACAGGATTAAGTCCCGGTTTATTTGCTCAAACTTCTGATAGTATTGCTGTTACTAATACACTACTGGAAGGTTCTTTAATTAGTACAGGTGTAGGTACTTTAACTGTACCAGCTAATGCATTTAAAGTAGGAGATTCTTATGTAGCATATTTTTCAGGTGTTATGTCAAGTCAAAATAATGCTACAATAGAAATCCGTATAAAATCTAACGGTTTTATTCTAGCAGACACTGGTCTTATGACTCTTTCAGCTACAACAGGAAAATTCTGGGAAATGCATATAAACTTTGCAATACGTTCTATTGGAGTAGGGGGAGTTGCTGCTATTGTAACTTCAGGAAGATTTAGTTACAATAAAAATTCAGGAAGCATTCCGGAAAGTATAGGATTTAGTTTTATAAACAATACTACTTTTAATACTACTATTAGTAATACTTTAGTAGCTACTGCTCAATGGGGTAGTGCTAGCCCACTAGATTCTATTCAAACAAGACTATTTAATTTATATAAAATATATTAATTTTATTAGTATATTATATATATGGCAGCACCAGCAAAACCAAAGAAAGGCGGTTCAGGTTTGGCAAAAACCTTAGCCCCTAAAAGTGTAAATAAGAAAAAGGGAAAAGCTCATAAGTCTGTAGGACCAAAAGCTACTCCTGAGTCAAAATATCGTGGACAAGGTAGATAATAATTGTTATCTTTGTCATTATGGTATTAGCAGACTCTGAAATCTTATTGGAACACGAGAGAGGTATGATCATTATCTCTCCTTTTAAACGTGAGTATTTAAATCCAAACTCTGTAGATTTAACTTTAAATCCTAAGTGTAAAGTCTATGTTGCAGAAACATTAGACTGTAGAAAACCTAACCCGGTAGAAGAATTTATTATTCCTGAAGAGGGTTATGTTCTACAACCAGGTGAATTATATCTTTACGCCTGTAATGAAACAGTTGGTGTAAAGGAAGATATCTGCGCTACAGTTATGGGTAAATCTAGTTTAGGTAGATTAGGTTTAGATATACATATCTGTGCGGGATTTATTGATTCCGGATTTGTGGGCTCATTAGTATTAGAGATGCGTGTGGTTAAACCATTGCGTATTTATCCTAATATGAAAATATGCCAAATCAAATTTGAGCGTGTGGCAGGTAAAATACTTCAGACCTATGACAAAAAACCAGGAAGCAAATACCACGGACAATCAGGAGTGCAAGAATCTCTCATGCATAAAAACTTCTGATAATTGTGTATTTTGTAATAGTAGGGTAGAATATATTTTTGTACATGGTCATTATCAATGCCCAGTATGTAAACAAAATGCTATACCTTGCTGCAACGGAGAACAAGCATGACATCAAACTCATATGACGATGAGGTTTTCAAAGCAAAAAGAAAACCCAAAAACCCCATTAAGTTTCAGATAACTTTAAATGAGGAACAGAAAAGAGCTAAATCTATAATACTAGATAATCCAATCACAGTATTAAAAGGTATGGCCGGTAGTGGTAAGACTCTTGTAGCTTGTCAAGTTGCGCTTGATATGCTGTTTAACAAAGAGGTTGAAAAGATTGTCATCACTAGACCTACTGTATCTAAAGAAGACATAGGATTCTTACCCGGTGACATTAAAGAAAAAATGGATCCCTGGTTAGCACCTATCTATCATAATCTATATGCTCTTTATAGTAAAGAGAAAGTAGATAAAGAGATAGAGTTAGGAAACATAGAGATTGTACCATTTGCTTTTGTACGGGGAAGGACATTTGTAAATAACTTCATCATTGTAGATGAGGCCCAGAATGTTACTCATTCACAGATGGAAGCTATACTAGGTAGACTTGGTAAAGAAAGTAAGATGGTAGTTTGTGGAGACATTGCACAGATAGATCTTAAAGATAAAAAGACATCCGGCTTTAGTTTCTTAGCACGTATAGAAGAACATGTAGAAGGGTTTAAAGTATTTGCTCTATTACAGAACCATAGACATAAGATTGTTGCTCCTATACTAGAAGTATACAAAACATTTAGTGACTAAAAAGAAACCCTCCTTTTTAGGGGAGGGTCAGTCAAGGGATACTATCCCAAGAGGGGTTCAAGTTCTTTTTACCAGATGATGGCAACATCTTGCTCACCAACCATAATCTTAATACCTGCATCAGGCATTTCAATGATCTCTGCGTTTTGCAAGACAATAGTAGGAATATAAACTTTATCTCCAACTACTACTTCGGTGACATCTTCACCAGTAGCAAATACTTCAAGATTAGTCCATTTTTTCATTAAGTCAGCGTCAATCTCTGCTTGTTGTGCAGCAGTAAGTTCAATACCGCTTTTCTCTTTGTGAGGTTTGCTAAGAAGTATTCTTCTACCTCTTAATTTTTTAAAGTTGCTCATATGCTTTGTTGTTTTTTTGTTTAATAAAAAAGCCACTCAAGTGTATCAGAAAACAGGTCAATCCTGATACACTTTTATGAGCAGCTTACTATGAAAATTCAGAAGACATGCAAATATAATTATTTTTTGATATCATCAAACATATTTTTTGCTTTATTATAAACATCTAATTCTGTTTTATAATAAATTGGATTCTCAATCCAGTCTTCTACAACTCTTATAGCGTGAATAATTGTTGCGTGATGCTTACCACTTATGTGTTTACCAATGTACTGATATGTTTTACCCTCTAATCTAAGAATGTGACACAGTACATACCTTGGTACTACATGATCTCTTTTACGGGACTTGCTTAATATATCACTACCACTAACTCCGGTAATTGAATTAAGTACATCACATAAAATATTTATTGTGTTATCTCCTCTTATTTTCTTAGGAGCAAGACTAATACGTAAGTGTAATAACTTACTACCATACTCTTTCTTTATCTTCTGTACTTCTAATGCATGCGCTTCTTTAAGCTTGTTTACTAGTTCAGTTTTTCTTTTAAGATTGAGCTGTAAGTTATGTACCTGTGTTTTTAGTTTTTCAACTTCACTCAGGGTTGACATACATCTTTTTCATTTTAGCATCTATCTCTGCCTCTAGTTTAGCACTATCAATAGGAATAAGATTCTGCCAAACAGTTGTAATAGTTACAGACTGTTGAACATGATCTATTCTTAAAGTAGTAGTGAAAGGATAAGCTAGTAATTCTATCTCATCCTCCCACGATTCTTTAGTGATATAACTACCATTGTGAACAAACATTTCTGTCTTAAGTACGGGGCGCTTTTCAATATTAATCATAAGTTTAGTTCTAGTTGTTGATATGCTATTTTTTCCGGGCAAACATTCATAATCTCACGGATTGCATTATTAATATAGTAATCATAATTAATATCATAAGCATCCCATTGCTTATTATCTAGTTTGTTTAGTGTGGTTTGTAACCATCTACCGGATTCTACTTGTATAATTCTACCATCTTTATGACGTTTAAGTATCTTACAACCTTTGTTAGAGATATAATATCTTACTATCTTTTGTAAAGGTTCTGTGATAAGTACACCACGTATCATACAGTTACTTGTAAACTTCCAATCACCTTTAGCTTTAATACCACCACAGAAATCTACAATACTCTTAGACTCCATAATAGTTTTATCTACAGGCTGGTTGAATACAAAGTAATTATACAATGCTTTCCGGATGATTAAGAAAGATTTATTCTTGTGTAATGCTAGGTTGTGAAACTCAAATCTACCTTTACATTTTACAGGAGAGTAACCAGTATCAGTATAGACATAATAGGGTTCATCTTTCTTTAGGTAATCTAAAGTTTCTTGATCAGCTTCTCTATGTGTATTTATACCAATATAGTTGTTTACATCACCTATAATCATCTTCTGATACTGATCATGTTCCAATGATAACTGTGTAATTTGTTCCCATACAGAACATATATTGAGATATAGTTCTTTATGTTGTTCAGGTATCATCATCTCTAGACCGTCTGTATTCTGCATGATAGGAATAGCACCGGGAATACCCTCTGCTATCATCTCATACAACATACATAGACTCAGTTGACCATTAACAGTAATGCGCATAGTAAACTCAGGATCATACAGAAAGCTATTCTTATCGTTGCTAAGGCCATAAGTACTGTTCAAGATGATCTTGTATACATAGTTCTTTGGATCTTTCTTAGGGATCTTCTTACGCTCTGTAAAGAACCACTCATACTGTTCACAGAATTCTTCTTTAGGAAGATGTGCCGGGGCCCATTTATTCTTGATAGCAAGGTTAGGATAATAACTAACTACATCTGATGACATAATTATCATACCGTTCTTTGCTTCAAAAATACCAGATCTGGCACCATGTAAACCACCTAGACCAAAGTCAGTCTGCATACCCTTATAAGTTATACTATGAGCAAACCCACCTTTTGTTTCTTTGGGGTCCAACTCAATAGTTCTAAACTTATCTAGTAGCGCTTGTAACTCCGGTGTTTTAAACTTCACATAGTCTAGTATGATATCATTAATCTTAATAGATGTTCTGTTAGTACGTAGACCATTTAGCTCATAACTACTGATTCCGGTTGCTTTAGATAAGAAATACTTAAACAACTCTTTAGATATTCTTGGCTCACTAGCACTGTATAGATTAATACCATACTCTTTAGTAAGTGCACCACGTAGAGAGATTTGGGATTTACTATACTCCATAATCTTCTTAGTGAACTTAACATCATTCTTACAATAGCTTAGTACCATCTCTTGTTTCTCAACGGTATCTATGCTATCAGTGTGATGTATAGGCATCTCCTCTACATTGTGCCAATCAAGTGTATACTCTAGCCATTTAAGACTAGAACTCTTGGCTGGATTATCCCAGTGATTAAGTTTAAATAAATCTATCTGCTTGACTTTCAATTGTTTGTGACTGTATAAAGCAAACTCACCATTATTCTTTCTAAAGATAATGTCTTGCGCTACTTTATAAAGCCTGTCTGTTATTTCTTTAGAACTTAGAGTAAGTAATAGATCAGAGTAATCTATTATATACTGAATCACTTGAGCATCAAAGTCTAGACCGTTAAAGCTAATGTGCCACTCGTCACCCTTGATGTTCTCATTGATAAATTCTACAAGTTCTTTAATCTGATTCTTTTCAAAGGATACAGTAAACTCAATAACCTCTTCTTCTTTATAGTGCTCAAATACAGCACAGAAGAAATCTGTCATGGTTTCTATATCCATTACCCAATGTCTTTTCATAATTTTAGATAAAAAAGGGGGACTATTACATCCCCCTTGATTGTTGGTTTATATGGCAATCCTCAAGACCCTAAACTTGAGTTGGACCCGTGATTCCTACTGATTCTTTGTCTAGAATACTAAAATCAAAGCTATCAGCGTTCATTGCAAATTTAGCAATAATATCTCTGATTTCTTCTTTTTTGTGTACATAATATTCTTGGAACGACTCAACCAGCCTTCTCTCTTCCGCATAACTTTTTTCAGGATTCTTTCTATTCTTAACAAAAACTACATCACCTTTATCATCCATTCTAGGAATCATGTGGTAAGCATCTTTTATAATCTTAGATATGATCACAAGCATACTAGCTTCTGGATCATAAATCATTTCTACATATGGGCAAGACTCCATTAAGGGGATAACCTTAAAGCTATCTTGACCGTTCCAAACGGAACTGATACATAACATACTATCTTTCATAAACACAAATCAAATAATTAAATCTTTCATTTCCAAATCTTCTACGGGTATTTTAAGAGTTTCCTTCTCTTTATTGTAAGGAGCACATAATTCTCCCACGCCTTTTAGTATATTTACATTTACTCCTAGCAGCTCTGCATAGATATCAAAATAGTCTTCCGGATATAAGTAACTCATAACATACTCATAAGTAGTAGAGTCTTTACCATAGAACTTTTCAATCTCTCTTTTAGCTTTCTCTGATAACTCAGAGTACTTACCTTTTACAAAATTATCCCAGTCATCAGACTGATCATCAAATGTAAATATGTAAATACCCTTGTTATCTAGAGTTTCTCTAAACTCACAAAACTTCTCATTACCGAATAACTTAACTCTCTCAAAGATCTGATAGTCTTCATTATCCTGTATGTCATAAACGCAAATTAGTTTTCTATCTGTTGGTGAAATTATTTCTTCCCATGCTATATAAGTTTGTATGGGTTTGATATGACTTCCACGTCTAATATTTAATGCCGGGTATAAAAATATCCTGGACTTCTGTGTGTATTTATCATGTAATTTCTTCATAGTACAATTTTGCTCACAATATACTCATAAGGAAGTGAATAATCCCTATTAGTATAGTGATAGTGTGCTTCATTTAACGCTTTTCTAAATCTTTCAGTCCAATCATCTAGTGTTAATTGAGACACAGGAAAGCAATATATCTGCTCATACTTGTCTACTACAACAAAAGAATACTCGTATTTATAATCTAGTTTACCAAAGCTGCACTTACAAAGTAATACATACATAGCAGCCTGCATCCAATAGTTATAATACTCCACACTCTCTTTAAATTCAGGTATGGTTTTACTAGTGGTTTTAACATCTGCTATCTTGATTACTTTATTTACATCATCTACTATTACACTGTCAAGAATACCCTTGATTCCAAATTGATAATCTACAAGATCACAAGAAGCCTCTATTTCTCTATGTACTTTAGCAGAATCAAACTCTGTAATTTCTAGACCCAAGTGTTCAATAACGTCAGGATGTGCTCTAAACTTAGTCACAATCCTATTACACTTATCAAATGTACTCTGATCAATTACAGATTTACCGGTACTATTAACTAAATCACTTAGATAGTCTATTGTAATTGGTGTAATTACTTTAGCTAGTCTCTGTTCATCAGTTTTTAATGTCTGGTAAAGATTCTTTTCTACTAAAATGTTTAAGATTTCTTCTTGAAAGTTAGACAAATCATCACAATTATGCTCTTTAAAGATTCTATCTACAATGTCCTTAAGATTATCTGAAGGAAGTTTACTCTTAGCTACATAAAATTGGTCCTCATATACCTCCGGTTGGAGTAGAAGGCAGTGAATTAACCTGCCCTCTACTAAATGTGCACCAACGGACTCTTCTTTTTGCTGAAGAATGTAATGAGTATAGAACAACCTAGGGCTAAATCTAAGTTTACTTAACCCTGAGTAACTAATGTAATACTTACTTTTGTAAAACTGTTCTATTAACTCTTGATCTGTCATTAGTCTATTATTAATTTTTTATAATCTTCATTCATATTAATTGAACCTACTGTAAAGATGTGATTGTCACCAAAGCGTTTAACATGCACAAGAATCTCATCTTTAAATTCTGTTAGATACTCTCTCTTAAGTTTATTAGTCTTAGCCAATATTCTAATAATATCCATGATATCTCCACTATAACGACTAGGATCAATTTCCCAATAAGTAATCATGTAACTTCTAAATGATTTATAGTTTACATGATTAGTACCAGGCATATTACCAAAGTTATGTTTAGAGATAAGCTTTAAGATATAAACCATTGACTGATCATAATCACAGTTACAAAGTAACTCCATAGCAATTTCCTGATTTTGATGAGTAGAAAACATACCATCAAGTCTTTTAAATGACTCTGAAGTTAATGGTTTAGAACCATTGCACTGCTTTAGTACATCCTGATCACTGATTACTACTTTAGTACCGGACAATAAATCATCAATAAGTTGCTTATGTATAGGATCTTTATAAACATAAATATACAAATGATTTGAGTTAATAGCATCAGTATTAAATATATTATTATAATCCTCTTTAATATGATTATAAATAATATAATCCAGAATTATATTTTCATTTACATCAGCAACTTTTAGATTAGTTGTATCTATACCTCTATGATCAAGTAATTCAATAAGATATTTAACTGGAATAGTCATAGTACTTGCTTTATCAGTAATCTCATCTATAACTTGTTTTTTAGAGAAGACTACTTTGTTTGCTTTAGCAAAACTTCTAACTATATCAAATCCAATTTCCTTACCAGTTTCCCGTATTTTATACCGGGGGATGGTTACCCCCGGCATTATAAATACTTTATCACCTGCAACTAAACTAGAAACACTAGTAGATATATTATCAAATGACTTTATATCTACAGTATCTTTAATACTCACATCAAGTGAACTCAAAATTGCATGTACATTTACAGGCTGTGAACCACGGCCCCATCTATTATAATCATAACCAGTAATCTTGGCATATGACTGCATGTTAAAATCTAATTCTAAATATTTCATCGGATTGTGTACTCCATAACTTTATCGTTCAACATAAGTTTCTGAAACTTTTGCTTGTTACCATTTATAAGATTTCTTACAATCATATACTTCAGGTCAATAGCAAATATTTCATCTACCACTAATTTCTCAAGACGCTTGATTACTTCAGCTTTCATAGGATTAGTCTTGAAGTGAGCCAGTGCAAAGTTTACAAGTCTAGTACTCATAATACTAGCAATATCTGCACGATACTCATCTTCTCTACCTATTGTAGACTTAAGTGCACCTACGATATAATCCTCATTATCATGAAGAAGGATATCTTTTGGAGACATCAATTGATCTAACTTGTTATTGATAAACAAAGTAAACAAGCTAGTCATATCAGCACCAACAGAACCTTCACCAATCATTTGGATCATAGGTAAGTTTTCTTCAAACTTCTCAAAGCTAGAAATAGCATTAAAGAATGTAGTGATTGCACGCGGGTTAGTAGCTTCAGTTACAATCTCTGGATGCTTCAAGATGAAGTTAATACATCTGCCATCCATGTGTGTTTCTTCTGCCCACTGTGCCCAACAATCTACATCAAACTTCAACTCACAAGAAATAAAGCGAGTTGTTTGTGCTATATCCATGCTATTTACATGATAGTCACCACCATCTGGGTTAGTAGTCAAGATGATAGTCCAGTCTTTAGGTAACTTCCAAGAGATATACTCCTGAGTATTAATCAAGTCCATACAAGCCTGAATCATTCTTGGGTCAGCACGAGTATAGTCATCTAACAATAAGATACCAGACTCACCTTTACCAGAAATCCACTCAGGTGCACAATATGCAGTACGTCTTGCACCGGTCAATTTAAAACCAGCCTTAACAGCTAACTCAGCTTCCATCTCAGTTACCCATTTAGTCTTAAGACCATCAGGTGTATCTTTACCAATCTGA
>Ga0208596_1000296_pt1 | contig 16667 bp, 20 predicted proteins | sample LakMenEpi12Jul11_FD_150686 | JGI IMG/M metagenome (GOLD analysis project Ga0208596, IMG submission 150686) | Freshwater microbial communities from Lake Mendota, WI - 12JUL2011 deep hole epilimnion (SPAdes) | ecosystem: Environmental > Aquatic > Freshwater > Lake > Epilimnion/Euphotic zone ...
GTTACTGAACTAGCCGTTAAGGTGTCACAAACACAAGTGGTTGCGCAACCCAAATCAACATCAGTAAAAGAAAAGGTAAAGGCTCCAGCGTATCAAGCAATTAGCGAAAGCATTTTACAATTTAACGAATATTTTGAATCTAAGTAAAGATGAAGCATATTAAACTATTTGAAAATTTTAGCAGAGAGTACCTAAAGACAAATAATAATTCTTTGGTTGCTTTTTACGTAGATAAACTTGGAGACTTTTGGTTAGAAAAGGATTTACTTGAAAAACTTGAAAAGTTTGAATCAAGAGTGGACTCATTATTTTCAGATAGTTGGAATCTAAATAGAGGCCGTGGCCACTACAATGGAGACTATTTTGCCCTAAATGTAAAGGTTTATAATTACCCAGATGAAGACGAAGTTCAGGCAAAGATTGGTATTGAACTTGATGAGGAACGACTTTCTGATATTTGGTATAGATGGTTGCAGGATCAAGCTGAAATGTTTCAAGAAGATATTGAACAGTCTTACGATTGGGTTGGTCATGTTGGTTGGGGTGGAAATAGTGGCGGATGGCTACACCTTTCGCCAGACAACGACGCAGATAGATTATTAGAATATGCTGAAGAGACTATTCAAATGTATTTAGATACTAAAGAATGGTATGAAGAAGATGTTATTGCTGATGTAGCAAAGGCAATCAATAGCCCTGAATGGAAACGCCTTGCTGAACTTGGTTTAGTTGAAGACGAAGATGCAGTAAAAGAAATTACTGATAAATTAACTGAAGCTATTAATTGGTTTAAAGCTGAACTTGCTAAACTCGATCAAATCGAAGAAGACCTTAAAGACATTCAGCGTCAACATAGATCATTTGAACAAAATGCAAAGAAGTATTTTCTAGAATTTTTAGAAGAAGAGATTGCAGACGGCCACTTAGGTTAACCCTTAATAAACTTACTTAAATCGTAATTGTGCTTAGACACAATCCACTTTTCCTTTTCATAAATTTTCTCGCGAACCTTACCGTGTTTTACAATATAACCATTTAGATCGTCAATTAGATCATAAATTGTTACTTTGCTTTTTCCAGCCAATTTACGCATTCCACGACCTACTGCTTGGCGAATAGTAATTTCAGACTTATAACTTTCTGCAAAAATAATGCTCTGCACGTTTTTTAAGTCAATACCGGTTGCAAAGGTTGCATAACTTGCAACTAGGGTTACGTTAGACCCTGCCTCCATTGCATCTTTGTATTCAGCCCGGTCATCGCCGCTTACTTCACCATCAATATAGAATGAATTTGGATTCCATTCAGAAATTCTCTCTTTAATTCGCTGACCGTATTTGTCTTTTACATTAATAAACAGGATTAAGGTATTTCCACCTAGCTTTTTAACTAGTGATGAAATAAAATCTACACGAGGTTCATACGAAATAATAAAATCCTTTTCCATTTGAAACATGTTCTTACCGTAATCTTCAATGCGATGGAATTGGCTTTTACCGTGTTCCTGCATGTATTTGTAGTTTTGGATAAATGGCTCATTCTCTGGATATTTTAAGGAAAGTATTTTAATAAACACATCGGGTGAGTGTTTATTTTCAATTAAGAAACTTGACTTAAGAGTCATACTTAGTGGGCCAATGTATTCTTGGATTTTATAGAAATCGGAAAAATCTTCATCCACTTGAATTGTACCAGAAAGCCCTAACTTATATTCAACATTAGTTGAAGCTAAGAGAATATCTTTAATAGTATCTCCCCTTGAAGTATGACACTCATCAACACAAAGTACAGTAAATTTCTTAAAGAAATCTCCATCCCTTTTTGCTAAACTTTGATAAGTTGAAATTACAAGATCGGCTTCTTCAAATTTCTTATCCGAATATTTGTTTTTACCACCAACTTCTAAGATATTCCAGTTAATTAATCCAGTATGATAGTCTTTTACAAATTTCTCTGCAGTTTGGCCAACTAGTGAAATATTAGGAACTACTATAAGGGCCTTTTTATCTTTGCCATTAATAATTCCTTTGCGTTTAAGAAAGCTTAAATATAAAAATAGGATTAGGGTTTTACCAGCAGAGGTTGCTAATTCTTGAGCACTAAACTTAAACTTAAGTGCTCGATATGCAGCTTCCATTTGATAATCATATGGAGTAAGATCCACGCCATCCAATAAGACACTTGCAAATTTATCAAGTTGGTCCTTTGTAAATTCAAGATTAAGTAGAGAATCTAATCCATCTAATTCAATCTCATGGCCATAAATTTGGCTAAACTGTTTAATTTGATACCAAAGACCCACACCAATTCGGTTTTCTCGATCTATGAACTTGTCATAACCGTCCCAAAGGCGACGTTGAAATAGAGGGCTGAAGTGATAGCCCTTTGCTCTTTTCTTAAAGAAGTTTTTAAGATCGACTATCTCTTTCTTAAGATCATTGTGTATTAATTGAAAATATCTTTTGTCTGGTGTTAACTTAAACTTTAGCAAACTCGGTGGATGTTTTTACACACCCAGCATCTTTTCAATATCAAGTCTAGTTTTAATTCCGAAAAGAGCGGCATCTACGGTCTTGATTGTGTCTTGATAAAATTGAGTTTGGCTTTCGATTTGTTCGATCGTTTCTTTGATGTTAGACGTTTTTCCGTCGACAATAGTAGTCTTTTCGTTAGAATTGTATCTTAGCTGGGATGTTCTGGAGACTGCTTCCCATTCGTCTCCTTTTTGTTCTCTATATTTCTTTTTATAGCGATTGTAATGTTCAATTAGGGTATGGTTTTCTTCGAGCAATCTCTGTCTTAAACTTAAGAAATAAACCTGAGCGTCGGCTAGGCGTTTAATATTATTCATATAGCCAATGCCTTCTTGCACCTCTTCAGACACAACCTTACGCTTTGCTGAAAAAACATCAGATAAACTCTTCTTAACTTCTTGTGATTGTTGTTCGAATTCCATACCTTCTTTTACTTGGTACTGGACTTAAGGTTTAGACAAAGGTATAGCAAGTACTCTCGACTTTAAAATAATAGCTATCAAATTCAGTTGGATTTAAGCTAGTATAAATGTCAGTTCCAATTGAGTGCTTATCACCATTTTTATAATATGAACTAATTTGACCTGCATAGAGGCAAATAATTGAATCAATATGGTATTGTTTTAAACTACCTAACATCATTTGCTTAAACTCTGCATCCGGAACCTTTGAACCAACATTTGTTACAAAAATACTTGGATAGATTATTGGGTAACCTCCCATTTGGTGATTAGTCATAAATGTTTGACGAACATATGGCAAGGCCCCAAATTTAGAAAGATCTGTTAGGAATTGTCGATAAATCTTTGGGTTACTGAAAGTAAAGACAGCAAATGGTAGCTTTCTCTGGATAGTTTCCCTAACCAGATTAACTCTATTTCCCTCGTACTCGCCTTTTATAAACTCTAAGTTCAATTTTAGTATAATAATATTTCAAAGTTATTTATTTCATATGGAGAAAGTTTTAAACGTAGTAGATTTTGATGAAACCTTATTTAGGGTTCCGCCATTTACCCATGCAGGAACAGAATTTAAAAAACCATACGAATGGTTCGATAACCCAAAGTCACTAAATACAAACCTGTATCGTTTACAGTTAATCGAATCAGTCTTTAATCAATTGGATAAAGCCCATACTACGATAATCCTTAGTCATCGAGTTGAAAAGACCAGAAAAGCAATGGCAGCCGTATTGGATAAGTTTGGAATTACTAAGCACTTTAATCAAATTATTTTATGCGAGCGTAATACCGACAAGCCACAAATGTTACTGGAATACCTAGATAAGGTTGGCCCAAGTTTTGATAAAATCAGAATATTTGAGGATTCGCTGGTTCAAATTGACCGATATGTTAAAGATCCATATCTTTCTAGAGTTACTGGAAAAATTGAATATTGGTTTGTTGATAAGACTGAACTATTACAGATCGACGGAAAGATTGGTATATTAACTAGAGAAAGAATACAACTTAAATACTCATGATAATTTTTATTGAAGGCACTCGTCATTCAGGCAAAACCTATTTGCTAAACCAATTAATTGAAAGACATGGTGCTGATCTAAACCTATTTTATTATAAATTTTATTTAGCAAACGAATACTCTTCAATTGTTAAAGATTGGGATAAGTCTGATAAAGGAATCCACTATTTTAGTATGGGTAATATTATGACAATCTTAGATCTACATAAACACTTTCCAGAAAAGATTTTTGTATTTGACCGAGCTCATATTACAGCTGGCACCTGGGCTACCCTATGGAATCGTATAACTTTTGATGAAGCTCAATCTGAGCTAGCTGGTTTAATTAATCGGCCAGGATATCAAGACTGTAAAACTGTTATGATTGATGCACCCGATCAATTTAAACAGGATCAATCTCGTCAAAAAGACCTATGGGATGGCCTAATTTCCCCAAGTGAAGAAAAAAGAATTATGCACAATTTAATTCAATCTGCACCATGGACATTTAAAGAAGGCCGATTAGGTAATTCATTTAGTACATTTACCAATAATTTTGATCCAGAATCAGTTGATGAGTTCTGTGATCTAATAGAAAAACTAGTTCGGGATAAATAATCAGAAATAGGCAACTATAAAATGACAAAACGTATTATTGGAGACTTTAATCAGTTCCTAAACGAAGCAGAAGAATCAGCACCACTTAAAGGATTACCATTCCAGGAGCTTATGGATCAATTAGTTAAATTAACTGATCTTACTTCAGATAGCCTAAGTATTGGAACCCCAGCTGATATCTATGGTCACTCAACTTCATATAAAACAGACCTTTCTGAAGTTCAAGCTAGACTAGCTGATGTTGACCGTTACTATGCGACAAAAATGAAGCAAGAAGTTCGTTTCTTTTGTTGGAACCTTAATTGGAAGGATTACTCGTCTGGTAGAGAACTAGAAAAGAAACTTCCTGAAGGAACTATCCAAGCATACCAAAATATTGATTTAGGAAAACTTATCACTTATTTTGAAGAGAACCCAGAAGATGCAGGTTTATTAAAAGGAATTAACCTTAGCGTTTCTTCAAAAGCCGGACAGGAATTCGCAAAGGACATGGGCGCTGGAAAATACGGATCTTTAGACTAATAACAATTTAAATTTTATGGCAGGATTAAACCACTTAAAAGACATTTACGAAAAGAAGGGCAAAGAATTTTTAGAAGCTCTTCTTAATAAAGAAGTTATCGTTAACGAAAAAATGGACGGTGCATTTTTTGGTGCACAAAGAAACTGCGGAAACTCAGAAGAACCATTTGACTTTTTTAAACGTAATACTAAACTTACTGGTGTCGATCGTGTCTTAAGTTCATACTACAATCCTGCACTTAAACACTTTGATGAGCTATCATCTGACGTAATTGAAAAGCTTCCATGCAACTATCATTTTGGCATGGAATATTTTAGTTCGCCAACTGCTCAGTCAATTCAATATGATAGATTGCCTAAAAATCACTTAATCCTAAGCTATATTCATATATTGGATGAGGCTGGAGAACAGGCTGAGACTATTCAAGATAAAGAAGATCTAGACAAATGGGCAGATGTTTTAGATATTGAACGACCACCAATTATTTTTCAAGGAAAGCTAACAGAAGATCAAAAAGAAAAGATTTTGGATTTTGTTTATACTCCGCTTGATGAATTGGTTGGAAAATTTAAAACTGCATCATTTACTAAATATATTATTAATGTCTTAAACCCTGAACTTAAAACTTCATTTTTACGAGACAGTGCAGACAAGGATATTGAAGGTATTGTATTTAGATTCTACGAGCCAAATGGAGAAGACTCTGTATTTTTAGCAAAATTAGTTGATCCGGTTTTCCAAGCAAGAGCAAAAGAAAAAGCTCAAGCTAGAGTAGAAGCCCCAAAAACTGATGATTACATTTGGATTATGACTGCCGACTTAATGAATTTCATTGAGACATATTCACAAGCAGATCTTGATGCAATTAAACCAAACGGCACAACCTTTGAAAGAAGATACATTCAAATTATAAATGCAATCTTCAAAGATTTTGTTCAGGAGCACGGAAACAAATATCGTGGACTTGAAATTACAACACCAGAATTCTTAAATAAACCTGAATTTGACGTTAACCGAGCATTAATTAGTGATGATATTGTTATCAATTTAATTGATTCTGATAAAACACTCAAAGAACTTTATAGAGTTTTCCTAAATACGTTTAGAAAGAAGAACATTAGAGTTAGCTCAACATTCTTTAATAAAACTATGAAAGAAACTTTAAAGTCTCAGATTGCTAAAGTTCAATTAGCAGCAGAAGATAAGTTAAACGAAGCATTTTTCCCTACTTTTAATCAATTTTTTGGAACAGACGAGGATGCAACTGATTTTTTCAGTCAATTTCAAGCTGATCAAAATAAAAAAAAAGATATTGAAGTAGTAGTCTATTTAGATAAGTTCCAGCCGCTGAGCAAAGAACATGAAAGAATTGCTTCTAATATTAAAGGAAAATATGATGTACCATGCTTAATGGTAGCATATCACCCAGGCCAAAGAAACTCAGCATTTCCAATGGCTCCTGAAACAGTTAAAACTTCAATCGATAGATTATCAAAAACGTCAGACTATGTAGTAGGAGGCGGAACTGTTGATTCAATTGGTATTGATGAATTAATTAAAGCAATTGGTCAAGGATATTCAATTAAAGCAGTTGCAACAAATTCCGAATTTGTTCCAGATTTAGCAATCGATATAAATCGTATTAATAAAAAAGCGCCTTATGCTAAGATTCCAACTCAGCTTAAAGTTGTAGAGGTGCCTAAGATAGAATTAGAAGGCGACTTAATTAAGTCGATTAAAGATCAGGATTTTGCGCTATACAAAAACTTAACTAGCAAACCGCTTCACTCTGAATTCTATAATATGGGTAAAGAAATTGAAGAGTCTCTAGTAACTGAATCAATTTCAGTTGAAGAACTAGATAAGAAGAAAACGGCTCTATTGGATCTTATTATTGATGCTCCATACAATGAAGCTCTCTATAAAAAGATTGAAAAACTCTTAAAGAGAACCCACAATGATGTAACTAAAGATCTATTTGATATTCTTAGCAAAACTAAGGGTTATAAAGATTTAGCAAAAACTATTGTTACAATTGCAGACGATCTTGATCAAGATGATGATCTATTAGCATATTTAGATAATCCAACTATTACACTTGAAGATATTGTATCAAATCCAAATGGAAATCTAAAGACTTTATTTAATACCACTGGGCTTAAACCGGAGTTATATGAACAACTATTCAATTTAATTGGATCAGTTGGAAATGTAAATATTGGTCGTGGAGAAATCTTAATGTCTATTCTAGTTAAAGACGCAGTAAATGCTGATAATAAAACTAAAGGCGATATTAAGGTTGGAAGTGATTCAATTGAAATTAAATCAAGTGGAGATAATTTTAGATTAACTGGACAAAGTGGAACTGGTATGGGAGCAGATGCAGGAAACTATATCAGAAAAGGTTTATCTGACATATTTACAGAAGCTGGCCAAGAAGTTCCAGAATATCTTGAAAATTCTACGTCATTTGCACCAAGTGCAGCAGCAAATCCAAGAAAAGAATATTTTAGTCAAGGAATTACCGCAGCTGTTCAGGCATCAACTAAAGCAGACGTGGTTGAAATCTTAGCCTCTGGGTTTAACTTAATTTATAAAAACTACAAAGAAGAACTGGTTTCAACTTTTAATAATGCAATTGCCGAAGATGGAACATTTACGAATACTGCATATCTAAACGGGGTCTTGAAAATTGAATTTGACCGATATTTACAAGATGGAACCTATTTTATGGCAGTAAGTAAGCATACTGGAGATTATGTGTTAATCAATGGAAAGATTTCAGACGATCAGCTTAAATACTTTAAAGTTGAGCAGGCCAATAATATTAGAACTAAATCTACTTCTTCAGACTCTCTATTGGGAATCGATATTAACATGGATTCTTTCTTAACCGCTCCTCAAGAATAAGTCTAGACTCGCTCGAATAAATATCTTAAAAGGGCGAAACTTGTGAATTCTTCTCAGAAAAACTATAAAGATTATATCCAAGGTAAGACCAGATTGGAAAATGCAGTTATGCAGCATCCAAGTGGAAATAATCCAATTATGGATCTTTTACAGAAGGAGACAAATAGAACATTTTGGATTAAACCGTTCGCCGATTGGAAAAAACAAACTACAAAGAAATGATTCCATTTGAACTACAAAGCGGACTAGATGAACCTCAAAATGAGGGTATGGATGTATCTACTTTCATGCTAAGTCTACTGCAAATTAGAGACCAAGCTCATATTTTACATTGGCAAACAACTAACGAGGCCCAGCACAATGCGTTTGGCGCATTTTATGACGATTTCTTAGGGTTAGTTGATGAAATTGCTGAGCAAGTTATTGGAAAATATGGAAGATTTAAAGTTGGAGGTAGCGCTATTCTTGTAATGGATTATGAGTCAGCTATGCCAATCTTTATTCAAAATATTGAAAAGGTATTTTGCCAAGATTTTTGTGAAATATTCGAACAAGAATCAAATACTGAATTGTATAACTTAAGAGACGAATTTTTATCTCTTAAAAATAAATTAGCTTACAGATTAACCCTAGACTAATGCTTAAATTTAAACACATACATATCCTTGAACAACTCTTACTAGAGTCGGAGTTAATTATTATTGGGAATGAAATTTCTGATATTATCACCTTTGCAAAAAACAATGGGCAAAAGGAAGAGGATATTATGAAAAAGGTAGATGAGTTTTTATCAAGACTTATCGAAAATGATATTCTAAATAAAGCTAAAACTGATCCTCAGGTTCTTCAACAATTAAGTCAAGCTTTTCTTAATAAAGAATGGATTGATATTCTAAATAAGTATATTGATTTTATAGCTCAAGTTTTAAAATATGAAACTGATGCACTTGATGAAATGATTAAAAATGGTGATGATGTTGAATTACAATTGGAAAGAATTCGTGCATACAAAGGCAGAATGGCAATTGTTTGGGAAGCATATCACACAATTGAAGAAAGTAACTGGACAGAAGAAGTTAATGCTCTCCTAGATAAAATTAAAGTTTCATTTACGGATCAAAAGAAAAATGAAGCCGAGGTTAGTAAATTATTAATTACTGGCGCCAAAGAGAAGATGGAAAATACTCAAGCTGACTCTGAGGATTTTAAAAAGACAGTTGATGATACAGTAAAGGTTGCTTATATTATTTCTGATTTTTCAAATAAAGATGAAGATAAAAAGAAGCCTGAACCAGATGTAATCGATGTTGAATGGGAAGAAGTTAAAGACGAAATGGATAAAGACGTTAATGACTTTAGAAAAGCAACCGATGATTTTAATACACGTACTGAAGGAAAGGCTGCAAATATTACTAAGCGTGATGTTATTATTAGAAATGCAATCGAAGAATTAAGAAACTGGGGAGATTTAAACACTCTAGAATCTCAATTTGTGAAAGTTCGCATTATGATTATGACGGATGAGCGTGGAGAAATTGATCCATTTACTAAACGTAGAAGAGATCTTCCTCAACTAGATATGTCTGCAAAGAGACAATATATGGCAGAAGCGGCTGACGCCTATTTAGAAGCAAAAGCCCGTCTTGGTAAATATAAAACGGATCTTGATGTAAAAAGATATAAAGGAATTTCATATTCGCCATCAATAACCTTACCTCTATTCGAAAGAATTAAAATTCCTATTACCTCTAAACAAATGTTAGATGCAAGTAGAATTAACTATTTGCTAAAAATTGGAACCTATTTAGGATCTATTATGACAGATACTGAATGGGAAGGTGCTGAACAAAAAAATCTTGGTAAAATTGTTGCAAAATTTAGAAAGGCGACTCTACCAATTATTGGCCGAACCATTTCCAGAACTGCCAAAAAGGTAGGTGGAAAAGAATCTCAGTTAAAGGCTGAAAAATGGACTCGTTTTCTTTTTACAAGCCAAGAGAGCGGATTAGACGATCCACAAAGTAAAATTAAAGGAGCAACTAAAGTTGGATCTGGCACAGTTAAAGAAGATGCAATAGCACCTGGCGTATCATTTCAAACACCTGCTTCAATAAGCGGATCAGGCAACCCAGTTGCACCTACTCCAACTACAGTTGGTTCTGGTGATAATTTTCAACCAACTAAAACCAAAAAGTCTAATAAGAATATTATGGACTTTAAAACATTTTATAAAAATTTAGGAAAAAACTAAATGAAAACTATTAAAACATTCGAAGCATTTGCTAATGATGATTTTGAACCTAATCAAATTCAACCATTTAACAACGAACCTGAAATTTCTCATAGCGAGGAAGATTCTCACGGAGCAGAATATGAAAACTATATGTTTTTCGGAAATCTTAAAACAATTAAGCGTCTAGTTGACATTTTATTGGAAATGGATGAGGCTAAAGTTGACTCAATCTTATCTAATGGGCATGCATGGGCGGCTGACCATATTGCAACATCAAAGGATGACGTTGAAGAGGTTCTTAACTTTTTAATGAATGAAGTAGAAGACTCAAAGGAGACTGAACTTCTTACTGACTTTAGAGAAGAAAATTAAAAACAATGGCCAAAAGCCAACTAAAATAAAAAATTAATAAATTTAATCATGGGACAAGCATCAGATTTAGCAATGGCTAGAGGATTTAGAACTGCAGTTGTTACGCCAGCAGTTATCACAAAGGACGTAGAAAAAGCAGTTAAGGCAGCCGAAAAAGCAGCAAAAGACGCACAAAAGGCAGCTGAGAAAGTAGCAAAAGAAGCAGCTGAAGCAGTAGAAGCTGCAGTTGAAGCTGTAGTTGAGACTAAAGAAGCAGAATAATTAATGTCGCCTAACCTACAATATCATTTAAATGAAAATATGTGTATCGCTGAGTCGGTTTTTAGACCTGGCAGTGATGCACATATTTCGTTATTGACTGAGGCTAGGTTTTATTTTGAAAATGGAGTAACTCTTGATCCAATTACAGAGGAGTTATTCATAAAAACTGATTTAGGATTTATTGCCGAATATGCAGGGGAGCCGGTTCCATTGGATTTTCCAATTGAAGAAATTAATGAAGCCGATTATAAAGGAAAGGACGTAGACCTTAACTATCCACGCAGAGGAGGCACTAAGAAATATCATGTTTACGTAAAGAATCCTAAGACTGGCCGAGTAATGAAAATTGCATTTGGCGATATTCATGGTGGACTTACGGCAAAGGTTAGCAACCCTAAAGCAAGAGCAAGTTTTGCAGCTAGACATCAATGTCATCTTAAAAAAGATAAAACTAAAGCCGGATATTGGGCATGTCGAATAAATCGATACGCTCACTTATGGGGAGGTAAAACTTACCCTGGCTATTGGTAATTAATACTATGAATAAAGTACTTTCATACTTAGAATTTATTACAGAGGCGAGAAAAACTAAAAATTCGCCTGATTGGCATGATTCAGATGCTCCTGATGCAAATGGTAAATTTAAAAATCTTGGAATCAAGGCATTAGCTTCATGGTTAATCAAAACCAGAAAGGGTGATATGAGAAAGATCACTGGAAGTCTTAACCAGCAAATAGTTTTTAACCGTAATGATAATCCGTCTTATGCCAAAAAGATGGAAAAGGTTAGAGAAGAGGTAAAAAGACAACTTAAGAAAAAGTAATATACTATGTACGTAAAGCCATTTAGCGAATATGTAAGTTTGCTTGAGAAAAAGTCAAACCCAGAAAATCCTGCACAATATAAAGCTCCAGAAGGAAGTTCTAGAGATAAAAAATTGGATAAGGCTAAGCGTCTATTAGATAGTGGCAAAAAAGAAGCTGCATATAAACTTAGAGATGAGATGGAAGCAGCCGAAAGAAAAAAATCTGGTTGGAAAAATACCCCAAGACCAGATTCAAAGGTAACTGAAGCTAGTAAGAAAAAATCTTCGAATCTTAGTAAAGAGACCCTAGCTAAAATTAGAGCTGTTGCTAATAAAAAAGGTTATTCGTTTGCCGATTTAAAACGTGAATACACTAAAGGTCTAGGTGCATTTTACTCTTCTGGTTCCAGACCAGGAATGACTGCTCATCAATGGGCAATGGCTAGAGTAAATGCAGCAAGTCCAAGTAAATCTTGGGCAGATGTTAAAAAGACTAAGTAACATGCATCCATACAAAGATATATCATCTGGCGATAACTGGGTAATACGAGAATTCACCCAAGCGGTTAACCCAATTGAACTATTATGGCATAGAGATGATGAAGACCGCGACCTTGAATTAATTGAAGGTACTAATTGGAAGATACAATTAGATAATCAATTACCGATTGCTTTAACCAAAAACTCCAAAATAAATATTAAAAAGCACGATTATCATAGACTAATTAAAGGAGATGGTAATTTAGTTGTAAAAATCTATAAATCTTAAAATGGCATTCGAAATCGGCGATAGAGTTAAGCTTAGATTATCCAAAGATACAATGGATCGTCTTAATCTTGTTGGAGCACCAATTGATAATAAAATAGTAACTATTGGAAAAGTTTATAAATTGGACTATGCGCCAGATCAAACTTTATACATGGTTGATTTAGAAGAACCAATTAAATTTGAAGAAACTACGTTTGATGAAATTTATGATCTTAGAGATGCTGATCTAGATTTGATTGATGTAAACGAGCCTCTACCAGAAAGTAAAGTATTAAGATTTTCTTCTTTTTTAACTGAAGCGAAAAAACCTGCTAGCTGGTATTTTGGAATTGCTGATTGCCATGGTGTAGAATCCTTTAATAAAGAAAATATTGACCATACTTATTTAGACCAATTAGATAGAATTCATGATTTAGGGTTGGCTGATGAAACTGCTCCAACTAGAAAAAGCGTAATGAAAGAGTATAATGGTCAACTAAATATGATGATGATGCGCTGCAGATTCAATGAACAACGTCACCCAGTGGTTTATAGAGTTTTATTAACCGATGACGTTGCCGATTATATTCAATCTTTGGTTGATCAAAGTGATTATATTGGTGCACTAAATGCAATTAAAGATCACTCAACAGAGATTCAATTAGCCAGAGGTCAAGGAGCCAATCTAGAAAGACGCTGGAAAATGATTCCTAATCCAGATCTTGATCCATTCCACGGATAATCCATTCTTTTACGGTACGAACTCTCCAACTATCACAAATAGATAATAAAAAGATTTGTCGATATGGCAGCTAACGGGAAGAAATTAATTGACTCATCAACTGGATCAGTACAATCGTCTGGCTCAAGCACTTCACTATTTAATGCATTTTATGTATTTAAATATAGCGGTGGAGTTGGAACAATTGACGAATCCATATATTCTTCAAATAATGTAAAGTCTCAAAATGGTGCATCTCCAGTAGTTGTTAGTAATCCAACCGCTTCTGCAATTATCGAATGGGCTAAGAAAATACCAAGAAAACATAAATACAATCCGTACGTAGTTAAAGATTCACCATATACTTGGTCAGATTTCTTATTTTGTAAATGGTATGGAATTATTCCAAATAACCGTCTTGTTACCTTAAGAAAATATCCATTGGGTGTTACTGATACAGCCGGTACAAAAAGAGCAGGCAAACCTTCAAATATTCCAGTTGCACAGGCAGTAACGTGGTTTGGAGCTAAATCTGGTAATGACATTAACTCACTATGGCAAAGTAGTTGGGAACTTGCATGGACAAAGAAAGATACTACAGCAAAGGACGTTCAAGGTACAAACATAGTAAACGTAACTCAATCTTTAGTAAGCTCACTTGCTGACAGTGCAAATCCATTTGTTAAAAAGGCGCTAGCCAACTTTGCTGGAGGTGCAGATATGATTGCAGCAAAAGGTGATCCAAATCAGAGGCCCGACTACATACAGTTGGGAACTGCTGCAATCGAAAAGAAACAAATTGAATTTCTTAAAAGTCTATACTCAGATACTGGAGCATATTGGAATCAGGTTCAGGGTCCAGTAAATGTTAAAAACCAATTTTTGATTAGAGATAGAGGCTTAAGCTCAAAGGCACCAGATAGCAACTGGAAACTTATTTTTGAATATAAAACTGATGCATATTTTGGAATGAATCAACGAAGAGTTGGTTTAGATATTCTTGCAAATATGTTAGAGCTTACCTACTCTTCTGGAGAATGGTTAGAGTCTCTAAACATTTATTATAAAAATGCTGGAATTTCACTATCATCTGACGAACAAAAGGCAATTGAATCATGTTTAGTCGAAGGTCATCTTGATCCAGGAAAACTTGCTGAAGAATATTATAATATTGCTAAAACCAGAGTAGATTCAATATTAGCAGAAGGTATTAAAACAGCAAAGGGAGCGGCTAAGGCTGCAACCAATATAGTCGGACAAACATTAGGTGGTATACTAGATGGTAAATTTGATTTTGACGCATATAAAGGAATGAATGCAACTGACAAAGCTTCTCTAGAAGGGGCCATATATCGAGAATTAACCGTTGCTCTAGCTGATAGTTTTCCAGGATTCTTACAACAAAGAGCAAGTGTTGCAAATACGCCAACTGGTAACTGGCACCTTACTATCGGTAATCCAATGAATCCAATTATGCGAATTGGTGATTTGATTGTACGAAGCTGTGAGCTATCGTTTGGTGAAGAACTTGGTCCAGATGATTTTCCGATAGATATGAAATTTACAGTAACGTTATCACCAACTAAACCTAGAGATTCTAGAGATATTAGAAGATCATTTAATCTTGGACGTACTGATTATGTAGATTCTTTCACTGGAAATACTTTTGATCAAGCTAATACATACGGTACAGTAAATAAAAGACTACAAGAGCTTAGTGCCGGAAACGGTGGAGCTGGTAATTCGCCAGCCCAAATTCCAGACACAGCTCTCAATCACGCTAAAACTTGGCTAAATACTAGATATGGAACTGGCATGGTTAACGTAGATTATCTACAACAAGTTTATTTCTATGTAGCAAAAGAAGGTGTAGTTGGAGGAAAAAAATAAGATAGCTAAATGATATTATTAAAGAGTTTATTAACTAAGCCATTTTTTGATGGAAGCTATACTAGAAGAATTTTAGGTAAGAAAACTGTAGATTTTTCAAGCCAACCTCTAACTAGTGAATTTACATGGCATGTAGTTGAACCAGATGAAGAGATGCGAATGGATTTAGTATCGTCTCTATATTATGGAACAGAAAACTATGTAGATATTTTATGTAAATATAATAGTATATCAAACCCGTTTAGTTTAGAACGTGGTCAATTAATTAAAATACCCAATCAACCTGAAGAATTATATTTACAAACTGAAGATATTATTGATAAAGGAACAGTTAAGGCCACTCCTAATTTAATTCCTGTAAATAAGAGAGATTCGGCTAGAGTCGGTTATTTAAAAACTCTAGGAACTGCCTTGGCGCCACCAAATACTAATTTACCAAATGATAAGAATATTAAAGTTGAAAATGGTAGAATTATATTTGGAGCAGATGTTACTAAAGTTAATAAACAAGACTGTCCGACCCCTATTTCAAGATCTAATGTATTAAAAAATTTAATTGAATCTAAAATATTTAAGTAATGGCAGTTGACCCAAATCAAATATTAGCAATCACTCAACCTAAACTGGAAATTAGAAGAATTTCACACTTAAATGTAGATGAAATTAATGAAGTTAATCCTGAAGCAGGTAACAATTCATCAGTTCAAACGACTGCAGGTTTTCTTGTGCCTTATGTTGAAGTTGATAATTATATTATTCCAAACGGAAAATTGCTATCTCTTTCAATTAATCAAAGTGGATTTTTGCCTGAACTTACAATGAGTTTTATGGATGTAACTGGAGCATTTTCTGGAATGTATTTTCCTAGAACCAATCCTATATTAAAATTATACATAAAGTCACTAGCTCCTGCAATTAAACCAATTAGATCGGATTTTTTAATAACGAATATTACTAGTTCAGAAATGGGAAATTCGTATGGCTCTCAGACAATCGAAACCATTTATACAGTGTCTGCAAAGCTATTTGTCCCTGGATTATATGGTAATTTTGTACAAAGTATTCCAAACAAAAAGTCATGGGAAGCACTTAAGCAAATTGCAGATTCCCTTAAATTAGGATTTGCAACTAATGAGACCTCAACTGATGATGCAATGACTTGGATCAATCCAAATGATACCGTTGAAAATTTTATCAAATCGATTTGCAGTAGAGCATATAAAAATGATAAAAGCTTTTTTGATTGTTTTATTGATGTTAATTATATCTTAACCTTTATTAATTACGAAAAGGCTCTAAGTAAAGATACTAAACCGATGCAAACTCCAATTGGAGCAGACATATTTCAATATGCGGACTTGACTGGACCAAATAAAAATGTTACACAAGACGATAAGCCGAGGGAAGAAGGAACTACTGATATTGTATTAACAACGTCATTAGATTCAAGTAGAACTGGATTTCATATTGCTCACTATGCAATGTATTCAAACCATGGAGAAGTTTTAGCTAATCAAAATTTTAGAAAAAAGGTACTATGGCACGATCGTGCAAATTATACTAGTACTAAAAAACCATTTGAATTTTATA
>Ga0208596_1000297_pt1 | contig 16655 bp, 12 predicted proteins | sample LakMenEpi12Jul11_FD_150686 | JGI IMG/M metagenome (GOLD analysis project Ga0208596, IMG submission 150686) | Freshwater microbial communities from Lake Mendota, WI - 12JUL2011 deep hole epilimnion (SPAdes) | ecosystem: Environmental > Aquatic > Freshwater > Lake > Epilimnion/Euphotic zone ...
CATTGAACTTGATAAGAACCGCAATAACGTTGTGCTCTCACGTCGTGCGTTTCTTGAGCAGACTCAATCAGAGTCACGTACAACATTCCTTAACCAGCTACAAAAGGGCCAGGTACGTTCAGGCGCTGTCTCATCTATCGTCAACTTCGGTGCATTCGTTGACCTTGGTGGCGTAGATGGTCTTGTTCACGTCTCAGAGCTTTCTTGGAAGCACATTGATCATCCAGGTGAAGTTGTTGAAGTGGGCGATGAAGTAACCGTCGAAGTTCTCGAAGTTGATTTCGAGCGCGAGCGTGTCTCACTCTCACTTAAGGCGACGCAAGAAGATCCATGGCAAGCATTTGCTCGCACACACACGATCAACCAAGTTGTTCCAGGTGTTGTCACCAAGCTTGTTCCATTCGGTGCATTTATTCGTGTTCACGAAGGCATCGAAGGACTTGTACATATCTCAGAATTAGCTGAACGCCATGTTGAAATTCCTGAGCAGGTTGTTGCAGTCGATGATGAGCTATTTGTGAAGATTATTGATATAGATCTAGAGCGTCGCCGTATTTCGCTCTCACTCAAGCAGGCTAATGAAGGAACTGAAGTTGAGATTGAAGCATTTGATCCAACTCAATACGGAATGGCTGCTCGCTATGATGCAGATGGAAACTTTATCTATCCAGAAGGTTTTGATCCTGATACTCAGGATTGGAAGCCTGGATTTGAATCACAACGTGAAGAGTGGGAGCGTCAATACCAAGAAGCACAGGTTCGCTTCCTCGCTCACAAGAAGCAGAAGGCTGAGGCAAAGGCAGCTGATGCAGCTGGAGCAACAAGTGAAACTCCAGCAGAAGTTGTTGCTGAGTAAGTAACTATTGACGGAAAGCCCCACGCGAGTGATTCGTGTGGGGCTTTCTCTTTGCCCATAGTGCAGAGGTAGGCTCTCTCCATGAGCGTGATCGCCCTTACAGGAGGAATCGGTGCGGGGAAATCTACCGTTGCACAGTTCTTTAGTGAGCTTGGCGCAGTCGTGGTTGATGCCGATCAACTTGCTCGGATTGCGATAGAGCGTGGCAGTGAAGGATTTGATGAAGTCATTACAACTTTTGGCCAATCGATTATCAGTAACGGTGATATTGATAGAAAAGCGCTTGCGGCAATAGTCTTTCAAGATCCACAAGCGAAGGCTGATCTTGAGGCGATTATTCACCCGCGCGTACAGAAACTTTTTGCACAAGCTGTTGCCGAGTCCGATCCATCCATCCCTATGATCTATGAAATTCCACTTTTAGTTGAAACCGATGCTGCACGTAAATTTGATTTCGTCATCACCGTTGAAGCCGATGAAGAGCTTCGAATAAGTCGCCTTCTCTCACGGGGTATGTTCATCTCGGATATCAAAGCGCGCCTTGCCAACCAAGCTCCAGCGGAGAAGCGCATCGCGATAGCCGATGCAGTCATCAGAAACGATGGAGATGATGATCATTTACTGCGCCAAGTAGAGAACCTATGGGAGGGTGCGCTAGCTGATCTCACATCAAAGCGATCACGCTAGTAGGCTAGAGCGATGTCACGTACTCCAGATATCGCATCCGGTGGCGGACCCTTTCAGGTTATTTCCGACTACGTACCCGCCGGAGACCAACCCCAAGCGATCGAAGAGATTGCGCGACGAATTAATTCTGGTGAGAAAGATGTTGTCCTTCTTGGTGCTACAGGAACTGGAAAGTCAGCAACTACCGCGTGGTTGGTAGAGCGCTTACAACGTCCGACGTTGGTATTAGCGCCAAATAAAACCCTGGCAGCGCAGCTAGCAAATGAATTTAGAGAGCTGCTTCCAAATAATGCGGTCGAATACTTTGTTTCTTACTACGACTACTACCAACCTGAAGCTTATGTACCTCAAACCGATACCTTTATAGAAAAGGATTCAAGCGTTAATGATGAGGTTGAAAGGTTGCGACATTCGGCAACAAATGCGCTTTTGACTCGCCGAGATGTCATCGTTGTGGCAACGGTGTCCTGTATTTACGGATTAGGCACACCTCAGGAGTACATCGATCGCATGATCCATCTCAAGGTCGGGGATGAGATTGAAAGAAATGCTCTTCTTCGACGCTTTGTGGATGTCCAGTACAAGCGCAATGACATTGCATTCGAGCGCGGAACATTTCGGGTACGTGGAGATACGATCGAGATCATTCCGATGTACGAAGAGCTTGCGATTCGTATCGAAATGTTTGGCGATGAAATCGAGAAGATAATGACTCTTCACCCTCTTACAGGGGAGATTCTTCGTGATGAAACTGAGATACATATCTTTCCTGCTACGCACTATGCGGCAAGCCCTGAAACTATGAAGCGTGCCATAGGTGATATCCAGGACGAACTTCAGATTCAACTGAATCTCTTTGAAAAGCAGGGAAAGCTACTTGAAGCACAGCGTCTGCGAATGCGTACGACATTTGACCTGGAGATGATGCAGCAACTTGGGTTCTGTTCGGGAATCGAAAACTATTCCCGCCACCTAGATGGTCGCGAACCGGGAACCGCGCCTAACTGCTTACTTGATTATTTCCCAGAAGATTTCTTAGTCGTCATCGACGAAAGCCATGTAACGGTGCCGCAGATCGGCGCAATGTACGAAGGCGATGCATCGCGTAAACGCACACTTGTAGAACACGGCTTCCGACTGCCGAGCGCTCTAGATAACCGACCGTTGCGTTGGCCAGAATTTCTAGAACGCGTTGGACAGACTCTCTATTTATCGGCAACTCCGGGAAAGTATGAGATGGAGAAAGTCGGGGGAGATGTCGTTGAACAAGTAATCCGACCAACCGGCTTGGTAGATCCAGCGATCATTATCAAACCAATTAAGGGCCAAATTGATGATCTATTAAATGAGATTAACATCCGCGCTGCAAAGAATGAACGGGTTCTTGTCACGACGCTAACCAAGAAGATGTCTGAGGATTTAACGGATTACCTCCAAGAACGCGGCGTCCGAGTTCGTTATCTTCACTCGGAGGTAGATACCTTGCGCCGCGTAGAACTACTGCGCGAACTTCGCTCTGGCGAATACGATGTTTTGATCGGCATCAACTTGCTCCGCGAAGGTCTTGATCTTCCGGAAGTTTCATTAGTTGCAATCTTGGATGCCGATAAAGAAGGTTTCTTGCGTTCAGCAACATCGTTAATTCAGACAATAGGACGTGCGGCTCGTAACGTTTCTGGTGAAGTACACATGTACGCCGATAACATTACAAAGTCGATGGCACAGGCAATTGATGAAACCAATCGTCGTCGCGCTAAACAAGTTGCCTATAACCTCGAACGGGGAGTTGATCCACAACCGCTTCGTAAGAGAATCGCCGATATCACCGACACCATCGCCCGTGAGAGCGATGACACCGATGAACTTATGGCAGCCCGCAAATCAAGCGGTAAAGGAAAGGGATCCACATCGGTTCTCGATATCGGCTTTAACGCGCGCACCGTAATTTCGCTGCCACGCCAGGAACTACTTGCCTTGATAGGCTCGCTTACCGAACAGATGCGCAGCGCTGCTGGTGATCTACAGTTCGAACTCGCAGCACGGTTGCGTGATGAGATTAGAGAGCTCAAGAAAGAGCTCCGCGGAATGGATGAGGCGGGAATCTAAGTGAGCATCGATAAGTTAATCGTGCGCGGTGCCCGCGAGCACAACTTAAAGAATGTCTCTATCGAGCTACCGCGAGAATCCTTAATTGTCTTCACCGGTCTATCTGGTTCTGGAAAATCAAGCTTGGCCTTCGACACAATTTTTGCTGAAGGTCAGCGCCGCTACGTTGAATCACTCTCAGCATATGCGCGCCAGTTCTTAGGTCAGATGGATAAACCTGATGTTGATTTCATTGAAGGTTTATCACCAGCGGTCTCAATCGATCAGAAATCTACTAACCGCAACCCCCGTTCGACAGTAGGAACAATCACCGAGGTCTATGACTATCTCCGTCTACTTTTTGCGCGCGCCGGACGACCACACTGTCCTAAGTGCAGCAAAGCGGTTTCGCGACAGAGCCCACAGCAGATTGTTGATCAAATTCTCACCATGCCCGCTACAACCAAATTTCAGGTTCTAGCTCCAGTCATCCGCGAACGTAAAGGTGAGTTTGTTGATCTCTTTGCTGAGCTAGTTACCCAAGGTTATTCACGTGCACGCGTCGATGGTGAAACAATCTCACTCTCTGAACCACCAAAGCTGAAGAAGCAAGAGAAGCACACCATTGAAGTTGTCGTAGATCGTTTAACTGCAAAGGCTGAGTCCAAATCTCGCCTTACTGATTCAATCGAAACTGCGCTGCGTTTAGCATCCGGCATCGTGTTACTTGATTTTGTTGATGCCAAAGGCGCCGAAAAGGAAAGAACCTTCAGCGAGCATCTCGCCTGCCACGATTGCAACCTCTCTTTTGAAGAGCTCGAACCAAGGTCATTCTCATTTAACTCACCTTTTGGTGCATGCGCTGAATGTTCGGGAATTGGTACCAAACTCGAAGTAGATGAAGAGCTAGTTATCCCTGATGACAACCTTTCAATCAATGATGGCGCAATCGCTCCTTGGTCCAGCGGCCATACGTCAGAGTATTTCTTGAGACTTCTCGAAGCGCTCTCCGAAGAAGTAAAATTCTCGCTTGATAATCCTTGGAAGAAGCTTTCCGTTAAGGCCAAAGAAGCGATCCTCAACGGTTTTGAATATGAAGTCCATGTTAAATATAAGAACCGCTACGGACGTGTTCGTAATTATTCATCTGGCTTCGAAGGCGTAATTCCCTTTATCCATCGCAAACACGATGAAACCGATAGCGATTACTCTCGTGAAAAGTATGAGTCGTATATGCGACAAATCCCGTGCAATGTTTGTAAAGGGGCGCGTTTAAAGCCAGAGGTTTTATCTGTGACAGTGGGGGATAAGAACATCTCTGAAATCTGCGAGCTCTCCATCGCTGATTGCGCAGCCTTCTTAAAGAGCATCTCGCTTAACGCTCGCGAGGCACAGATCGCAGAGCGCGTGATGAAGGAAGTCCATGCGCGTTTGGGGTTTTTACTGGATGTAGGACTTGATTACCTTTCTCTGGCACGACCTGCTGCAACACTGTCGGGTGGTGAAGCCCAACGTATTCGCCTCGCAACACAGATCGGCTCTGGCCTAGTTGGCGTGCTTTATGTTTTAGATGAACCCAGTATCGGATTACACCAACGCGATAACCGTCGCCTAATCGAAACTCTTACACGTCTACGCGATCTCGGAAATACCCTGATCGTTGTAGAGCATGATGAAGAGACTATTCGTACCGCTGACTGGATCGTTGATATTGGTCCTGGCGCCGGTGAACACGGTGGAAAAGTTGTCGTCTCCGGCTCTTACGAAGAGTTAATTGCATCGAAGGAATCCATTACCGGTGCTTATCTATCGGGTCGTAAATCAATTGCTATTCCAGCCAAACGTCGCCCGCTCGATCCGAAACGTAAATTAGTCATCAAGGGCGCAAAAGAGAACAACTTAAAAGATGTTGAGGTCGAAATTCCGCTAGGAGTTTTCGTATCTGTTACCGGTGTGAGCGGCTCTGGCAAATCAACTTTAGTTAATGACATTCTCTACACAACTCTGGCCAACAAGTTAAACGGTGCCCGCTTGGTTCCAGGTCGCCACCGTACGGTCACGGGTGTAGACCAACTCGACAAAGTAGTTCACGTTGATCAATCACCAATCGGTCGCACGCCACGTTCCAATCCTGCAACTTACACAGGCGTATTCGACAAGGTGCGTGCGCTATTTGCCGAGACAACTGAAGCCAAGGTGCGCGGATATCAGCAAGGTCGCTTCTCATTTAACGTTAAAGGCGGACGCTGCGAGAACTGCTCAGGCGATGGCACCATCACTATCGAGATGAACTTCTTACCCGATGTTTACGTGCCCTGCGAGGTCTGTCATGGCGCGCGCTATAACCGTGAAACTTTAGAGGTTCACTACAAAGGTAAGACGATCGCTGAAGTTCTCGACATGCCAATTGAAATCGCCCACACCTTCTTCGAATCAGTCCCAACTATCGCGCGTTATCTAAAGACTCTCTGCGACGTTGGTCTTGGTTATGTTCGCTTAGGGCAATCAGCGCCAACTCTTTCGGGTGGCGAGGCCCAGCGCGTTAAATTGGCTACCGAGTTGCAACGCCGTTCCACTGGGCGCACGATCTATGTTTTAGATGAACCAACTACTGGTCTGCACTTCGAAGATGTCAGCAAACTATTGGGAGTTCTCAGCCGCCTAGTTGATTCAGGTAATACCGTTGTTGTGATTGAACACAACTTAGATGTAATCAAATGCTCCGACTGGGTTATCGATATGGGCCCAGAAGGAGGATTCCGCGGAGGAACCGTTGTCGCTGAAGGAACACCCGAAGATGTGGCAAAAGTTAAAGCGAGTTACACAGGTAACTTCCTAGCCGAAATGCTCGCTACTAATCGCGCGCCGGCTAAGAAAAAGGCTGCCGTTAAGTAAATGGCTGATCCAGCTAGTTATCGCCCAAAGGAGATCCCAGAAGATCCTGGGGTTTATCGCTTCTATAACGGCAAAGATAAAGTTATCTACGTTGGTAAGGCAAAGAATTTAAAGAACCGCTTAACAACTTACTTTGGTTCAAATTTGGCGCGCAAGACACATCGCATGGTAAATGAAGCGGTGCGGGTTGATTGGACGATCGTTGCTACCGAACTCGAAGCACTGGCTCTGGAATTCTCTTGGATCAAGCAATATCAACCAACTTATAACGTGCAGTTCAAAGACGATAAGTCTTATCCGTACCTTGCAATTTCCATGCAAGATGAATTTCCGCGAATCTTTATTACCCGCAAGGAGAAACGCCCCGGACTGAAATACTTTGGCCCCTATACAAATGCATGGGCGCTGCGCAATACCTATGAAGTACTCCTTAAAGTCTTTCCAGTTCGATCTTGCTCTGAAGGAAACTTCGCGCGGGCTAAGCGGAGCAAGCGTCAGTGCTTGCTAGGGGATATAGGTAAATGCGCCGCACCTTGCGTCGGCTGGGTAACGCCTGAAGAACATCGCGAGATCGCTGTAAAGCTAGATGCCTTTATGGAGAAAGGTATGGAAGATATCTTGCCTAAGCTGCGCAGCGAGATGGATCTAGCATCCGAACGTGAAGAGTTTGAACGCGCTGCACGTATCCGTGATCAGATCGAATCCTTTGAAAAAGCACAACGTTCTACCCAAGGCAATCTCTCTGATGATCTAGATGGTGATTTCATTTCAATCCATGAAGAAGGACTCCACGCAGCTGGTTCGATATTCATGGTGCGACGTGGATCGATTAAAGGCTCACGTTCCTGGATCGTCGATCAAGAGCGCGCCCTGGAAGGCGATGATCAAGTCGCTTCACTCTTCTTCTCAATCTATAGCCAGAGCGCACCAACTGATATTCCAAATGAGATTTATCTAAATCGTGAGCCGATTGACCAAGAAGCGTTAGAAGCATGGCTCACAAATCTTCGTGGAGCAAAGGTATCGATAAAAGTTCCGCAACGTGGCGAGAAGGTCGAGCTACTACAGACCGTAGCTCGCAATGCTCACTACGCCTTAATTCAATTCTTAAGCAAACGAGCAACCGATGCTGCAGTCAGCGGTAAGGCGCTTCTGGAAATTGAAGAACAGTTAGAACTAAAGCGCACACCTCTTCGCATCGAGTGCTACGACATCTCAAATATTTCGGGCACCTCGGTTGTGGCATCTATGGTCGTCTTTGAAGACGGTATGGCTAAGAAGAGCGAGTACCGCCGCTTCATAATCGATACCAAGGAGGCAACCGATGACACTAGGGCCATGCACCAAGTGATCACTCGTCGCATGAAGAGGCTATTAAATGACCGCGCTGTAGATGAGAGCGATGTCGCAGCCATTGGCGGGAAGTTAAGTAAGTTTTCATATCCACCACAGTTAATCGTTGTAGATGGTGGAGCGCCGCAAGTTGCTGCTGCCCAACGCGCACTTGATGAACTCGGTGTTACCGATGTTGCCTTATGCGGGCTGGCTAAGCGCTTAGAAGAAGTCTGGCGTCCCGGTGAAAGCGATCCGCTTATTTTGCCGCGCACCAGCGAAGGAATGTATTTACTACAACGCATCCGCGATGAAGCCCACCGCTTTGCAATTACCTTCCACCGTTCGCGGAGATCAAAGGTGATGTTGGAATCAATTTTGGATGAGATTCCACAGATGGGCCAGGCTCGTCGCGCCGCTCTGCTTGAGCAATTTGGATCAGTTGCCGCACTTCGCAAAGCAACACTGGCAGAAATCGCAATGACGCCAGGTATCGGAGAAAAGATAGCTGAGATCATCTTTGAGTATCTCCAGAAATCAGCGCAAGGCGATGGCGCAGAGATTGTTAATACTCAAACCGGCGAGATTACGACCGCTACGAAGTAGCCAAAGAGGGCGCCGCAGGGGAGAATAAAGCCATGTCAACGAAGGAACTCCTTGTTGTAACCGGAATGTCAGGTGCAGGTCGTTCAACCGTTGCCCACGCCCTAGAAGATCTCGGTTGGTATGTTGTTGATAACTTGCCACCAGCCTTGTTGCCTGAATTAGCAGTACAAACTAAGAGTTCAGATATTGCATCACTGGCAGTTGTCGTGGATGTGCGCGGTGGAAAGTTCTTTGATGCGCTAAGTAACTCACTCCAAAAGTTAAAAGACTCGGGCATCTCTTACCGTTTACTTTTTTTAGACGCTACAGATCAATCTCTGGTGCAACGCTTTGAATCAACCCGCAGACCGCATCCTTTGCAAGCCAAAGATCGGATCGTCGATGGAATCGAACGCGAACGCACCAAGTTAGAGGAACTCCGCTCTGGTGCAGATGTCGTTATAGATACCTCAAATTTAAATGTGCACCAGCTAGAAAAACGTATTGGTGAAATCTTCTCAGCGGGAATGTTGGATGCGATCCGTATCAATGTTCTTTCCTTTGGCTACAAGTATGGAATCCCCGTCGACTCAGATTTAGTTTTAGATTGCCGCTTTATTCCAAATCCCCATTGGATCCCGGAACTTCGCCCTTTAACAGGTCTGACCAAAGAAGTCTCAACTAAGGTTTTGACTAGCGAGGGCGTATCGGAGTTTGTAAAGAGTTATGTCGGAGTAATTCGCCAGATGATGCCTGGTTACCTTCGCGAAGGTAAGAAGTATGTGACGATTGCAATTGGCTGTACTGGCGGGAAACATCGCAGCGTGGCGATCGCCGAAGAAATTGCTAAGCAACTATCTTCGCAAGAATCACTGATAGAAATTTCTGCACATGCCACACATCGTGATGTAGGTCGTGAATGAGTGGCAACAAACCGCGAGTAGTTGCACTTGGTGGTGGCCATGGTCTGGCCGCAACCCTTTCTGCGCTTCGCCAGATAACTACCGATCTAACTGCGATTGTTACCGTCGCGGATAACGGTGGTTCAAGCGGTCGACTTCGTGAAGAATTTTCAATCTACCCACCTGGCGATTTAAGAATGGCGCTTGCCGCACTTTGTGCGGATGACGAATGGGGACGCAGCTGGGCTGAGATCATGCAGTACCGATTTGAAAGCGATGGCGCACTTGATGGCCATGCAGTTGGAAACTTACTTCTGGCAGCGCTCTGGAATAAGGGCGAAGACCCAGTCGCGGGGTTAGATCGAGTTGGATCTTTACTAAAAGTTATTGGGCGAGTATTACCAATGTCTGTTGAGCCGCTAGATATTGAGGCGACTTTCACTAACTCAACTGGTCGCTTCATTGTAAAAGGACAAGTACAAGTAGCTACTGCAAAAGGTCGCCTCGAAACACTTCGCCTGCTCCCTGAAAATCCAACCGCCCGCCCAGAATCTCTCTCTGCAATCGATGCAGCAGATTGGATTGTTATGGGCCCCGGATCTTGGTTCTCCAGCGTTCTGCCACATCTGATGGTTCCCCAACAACGCGATGCTTTAGTTGCTGCGAAGGCGAAGAAGATTCTCATTCTTAATTTAGATTCAGCAACTGAAAACGGACCAATCTTAAATTCGGGGGAGTACGCCGGATATACCGCGACAGAACATATAGAGATCTTGCACACCTATGCGCCCGATCTACGCTTCGATTTAATCGTGGCAGATCAAAGCGTTGTTGCTGGATCCGATCAGCTACAGCGCCATCTTTCAAGTACAGGTGGAGAGTTATTGGTGGCCGATCTGCGCGACCAACGATCTTTGGTTCACCACGATGCGAAGAAATTAACTTCACTTTTCGCACACATAGTGGGCTAAACCCTGCTTGGATATGCCCATGGCAATGACCGCAGCAGTTAAAGATGAGCTAAGCCGTCTTTCAGTAACCAAACCTTGCTGCCGCAAAGCCGAAGTATCTTCACTTCTGCGTTTTGCCGGCGGCCTACATATTGCAGCAGGAAAAGTAGTAATAGAAGTGGAACTCGATACCTCACAGAGCGCACGTCGCCTTAAGAAAGATATTGCAGATATCTACGGCCACGACAGTGATCTCGCAGTTCTTACGCCTAGTGGATTGCGCAAAGGTTCTCGTTACGTGGTTCGCGTTATCGAAGCTGGCGATGCCCTTGCGCGCCAAACAGGTTTGATCGACAGCAATGGCCGCCCAGTTCGCGGACTTCCACCACAAGTTGTCGCTGCAAATATCTGCGATGCCGAAGCTGCCTGGCGCGGTGCATTTATTGCACATGGTTCACTGACTGAACCTGGTCGTTCATCTTCACTTGAGATTACTTGTCCAGGACCTGAAGCAGCGCTGGCTTTAGTTGGTGCAGCGCGTCGCCTGGGAATTACCGCAAAGGCGCGTGAAGTTCGCGGCGTCGATCGCGTTGTTATTCGTGATGGTGATGCGATAGGAGTTCTACTTACTCGCCTTGGCGCACATGAAAGCGTTCTTGCTTGGGAAGAACGCCGCATGCGTCGCGAAGTTCGCGCTACTGCAAATCGTTTAGCAAACTTTGATGATGCCAATCTGCGTCGTTCAGCACGCGCCGCAGTTGCAGCAGCTGCTCGCGTACAACGCGCTATGGAAATTCTCGGCCCACAAATCCCTGATCATCTAAAAGAGGCGGGCGAACTTCGCATCAGCCACGGACAGGCAAGCCTTGAGGAACTTGGATCTCTGGCATCTCCACCGATGACAAAGGATGCGATTGCAGGACGTATTCGTCGCCTCCTGGCAATGGCCGATAAGCGCGCCTCTGAACTTGGTATTCCTGATACTGAAGCGGGTCTATCGCCTGACTTGCTCAACTAGCGCTACCGAAAAGTAACTAGGGCAGAAGTAACTCCACGCGGCTGGTAAGGTTAGCCACGACCCCAGTGTTGTGGCAGTCTGCGTTGTGGCAGTTTTATTGCCGTAAATCCAGATGGGAAATTTAATTCGATCCGCAGCGGGTCCTGACACTTTCTAGAGCGAGGTTTTCACGTGATTAATGTTGGAATTAATGGATTTGGACGTATCGGTCGTAACTTCTTCCGCGCAGCGCTAACCAACCCAAATATCAATATCGTAGGTATCAATGACCTAACCGATAACGCTACTTTGGCCCACCTCCTAAAGTACGACTCAATCTTGGGTCGCCTAGGACTCGAAGTAACCCACACAGAAGACACAATCACCGTTGGTGGCAAGACAATTAAGGTTTTCGCAGATCGCGATCCAGCAAATCTTCCATGGGCTTCAGTTAAGGCAGATATCGTCATCGAATCTACCGGCCACTTCACAAAGGCTGCTGATGCTAAGAAGCACATCACCGCAGGTGCCAAGAAGGTAATCATCTCTGCACCAGCAACAGATGAAGACATCACAATCGTTATGGGCGTAAACCACGATAAGTACGACCCAGCAAACCACAACGTTATTTCAAATGCTTCATGTACAACTAACTGCCTTGCTCCGATGGCTAAGGTTCTGCAAGATAACTGGGGCATCGTAAAGGGCTTGATGACGACAATTCACGCCTACACAAATGATCAGGTAATTCTTGATTTCCCACATAAGGATCTCCGCCGCTCACGTGCAGCAGCGACAAATATGATCCCAACATCAACAGGTGCTGCAAAGGCGATCTCATTGGTCATGCCAGAGCTAAAGGGCAAACTTGATGGTTATGCGATGCGTGTTCCTGTCCCAACAGGTTCTGCAACAGATCTAACAGTTGAACTTGCTAAGGAAGCAACTGCAGCAGAGATCAACGCTGCAATGAAGGCGGCCTCAAACGGGGCACTTAAGGGATTCCTTACCTACACCGAAGATCCAATCGTCTCTTCAGATATCGTCACCGATCCTTCATCTTGTATCTTCGATTCTGGCCTAACTAAGGTAATCGGAAACCAAGTTAAGGTCGTTGGTTGGTATGACAACGAATGGGGTTACTCAAACCGCCTCGTTGATCTTGTCGGCCTCGTCGGCAAATCTCTCTAACCAAAACCTTTAATTAATGTCGCTTCAAAACTTTGATGTAGCCGGCAAGCGAGTATTCCTTCGCTGCGATCTCAATGTTCCGTTGAAAAACGGCGAGATAACAGATGATGGACGCATCCGCGCCTCGCTGCCGACTATCAAAACTCTCATCGCAAACGGTGCCAGCATCGTTATCGCAGCGCACCTCGGTCGCCCAAAAGGTGAAGCCAAACCAGAACTTTCACTAGCGCCTGTTGCAAAGCGCTTATCTGAACTACTTGGTGCACCAGTGCAATTTGCTGGCGCAGTAACCGGTAGCGATGTAATTTCTAAGGCAGCCGCACTCAAATCTGGCGAGATCTTGTTGCTGGAAAATATTCGCTTCTCCGCTGCCGAAACATCTAAAGATGAGGCAGAGCGTCAGGTTCTTGCCAAAGAGTTAGCAGCACTTGCCGATGCTTATGTCGGAGATGGCTTTGGCGCAGTTCACCGCAAGCATGCTTCGGTCTTCGATCTTCCTAAATTACTTCCACATATGGCCGGAACACTTGTTTCCGCAGAAGTTGAAGTTCTCAAGAAGTTAACTCAAAACCCAGAGCGCCCATATGGCGTTGTTCTTGGTGGAGCAAAAGTTTCAGACAAGATCGGTGTTATCTCTAACTTGCTCGGCAAGGTAGATGTCATGGCGATTGGCGGCGGAATGGTCTTTACCTTCCTCGCTGCACAAGGAAAAGAGATCGGAACATCTCTAGTTGAAACCGATTTGATCGAAACTGTTAAGGGTTTGATCAAGCAAGCTGCAGATTCTGGTGTGAAGTTAGTTCTTCCAACGGATATCTTGGTAGCGCCAGCTTTTGCATCCGATGCACCTGCAACTTTGGTTAGCGCAGATGCAATTCCTGCTGATCGGATGGGGCTCGATATTGGTCCAGACTCTGCGGCGGCTTTTGCAACGGCGATACGTTCTTGCAAAACTGTTTTCTGGAACGGACCAATGGGGGTATTTGAATTCCCAGCATTTGCTAGTGGAACAAAAGTTGTAGCGCAGGCTTTGACTGAGGTTTCAGGGATCTCTGTTGTTGGTGGAGGAGATTCTGCCGCTGCGGTACGCGCACTTGGCTTCGCAGATTCAGCCTTCGGATATATTTCTACCGGCGGCGGTGCATCTCTTGAGTACCTAGAGGGCAAAGAGCTACCTGGTTTAACTGCTTTGGGTCTGTAATTTTTCATCACAATCTAAGTTAGAGGGAGTAAATAATGCGTAAGCCACTTATGGCAGGTAACTGGAAGATGAACCTCAATCACCTTGAGGCGATCGCGGTTGCACAGAAGCTTGTCTACTCACTTACTGATAAGGATTACGACGCAGTGGATGTTGCGATCATCCCTCCCTTTACCGATATCCGTTCCATTCAAACAATGGTTGATGGCGACCGTCTTCGCTTGCTATACGGTGCACAAGATCTTTCACCAGAAAGCAGTGGAGCATTCACCGGAGATATTTCTGGTTCAATGCTGGCAAAGCTTGGCTGCACCTTTGCAGTTATCGGTCACTCAGAGCGCCGCGCAATCCACAATGAAGATGATGCGCTAGTTAATCGAAAGATTAAGGCGGCTCTCGCCAACGAGTTAACTCCAATCTTCTGCGTTGGTGAAGAACTTTCAATCCGCGAATCTGGTGCACATGTATCTCATGTAATTCGCCAAGTTCGTGCAGGGCTAGAAGGATTTTCTAAGCCAGAACTTAAGAAAATTGTTATCGCCTACGAACCAGTTTGGGCGATCGGTACCGGAAAGACTGCAACTCCTGAAGATGCGCAAGAAGTTTGCGCTGCGATCCGTGAAGAGATTCAAAGTATCGGTTCACCTGAGATCGCCGCAAATATGCGTATCCTCTACGGTGGATCTGTTAAATCATCTAACGTTGTCGAAATTATGAAGCAGACCGATGTAGACGGCGCCCTCATTGGGGGAGCGAGCCTAGATCCTGAGGAATTGGCTAAGATCGCCAAGTTCTACGAGGTCCCAGGCGCCTAATCTCGCACTTCGATCTAGTATCCTTACGTCCTATCTCCATCCACAACTTGAGGAGTTTTACATCGTGGCTCTAGCTCTATCTATCATGCTTGTAGTAACAAGCATCTTGATGATCCTGCTCGTTCTCCTTCACAAAGGAAAAGGTTCAGGCCTCTCCGATCTATTCGGCGGCGGAATGTCATCAAACTACGGCGGATCATCCGTTGTAGAACGTAACCTTGATCGCATCACAATCGTTGTTGGCGGTATCTGGTTCGGCGGCGTTGTCGCACTCAGTCTTGTTTTGAAGGGTTAATCCATGGCAAGTGCAATTCGCGGAAGCCGTGTCGGCGCCGGCCCAATGGGCGAGGCTGAACGCGGAGATCAGATTGAACGCGCCACCGTTTCATACTGGTGTGGCAATGGCCACGAAGTTCGTCCATCTTTCGCAGTCGAAGAGACTGTAGTAATTCCTGCGGAATGGGATTGCCCTAAGTGCGGTCTTCCTGCAGGTCGCGATCGCAACAATCCACCAAAGGCAGTTGTAAATATTCCTTACAAGACCCACCTTGCTTATGTAAAAGAGCGTCGCACAGATGTTGAAGGAGCAAAGATTCTTGAAGAAGCGCTCCGTAAACTCCGTGGAGATGATGATTAATTAAAGGCAGTAAATAATTTAGAGAGCTTTAGCTGCTCTCAAGATCTGGTCGATACCCGCGCTACGTTCTGTGCAATGCAGACGAAGCAGCGGGAATTTTCTTGTAGAAAGAGCGCGGTTATCACCTAACGCCTGCGCCATTAATAAAGTACGGAAATCAAAGGCTCGTCCTGGAACTGGATAGTTACTTACTGTCTCACCAGTTATCTGCAGGAACGATCCGTTCTGTTGCCCGCCCTTATGGAATTGACCGGTGGAGTGTAAGAAACGTGGACCCCAACCAAAGCTAACGGGACGTCCAGATTTTTGAGATAGAACTGCACGAAGTTCGGTGAGCTTGCTATCTCCTATGCGATCCAAATAAGCGGTGATCGCTATGTAACCATCATTGTCAGTATTTGCAATTAGATTCTTTAACGCTGCAACTAAGGTATTTCCATCGCCAAAGATCTCAACTTCACCTTCGCTGTTGGCGGTGGTAATGACGGGAAGTGAGTTACTCCATTCCGCAAGTACCGCTGAAGTTGCTTCCTTCGCCTCAGTTACATTGGGTTGATTGAAGGGATCAATTTCTAGCGCTGCACCCAGCAAGGCAGTTACCCATTCCCAGAATAAGAAATGTTCGCCAAGTTCTGCTTCAACCGTTAGATCTGCACCAGGCGCAAAGGCAACAGAGAAGGCACCGCCCATTCCAGCCTCTTTGAAACCTTCTGTAGCAATTGGCAGACGCCCTTGCTCTTCTTTGCCAGTTGATTCAGCGATTAACTGTTCGATCCAATCAGATAGCCCAGGAAACCTTGAACCGCTATCTGTGAAACCTAAGAATTGTTCAGCTTGAGTTAGCAGCAAATAAGCGACATCTAGAACAACTTCTGGGTTCTTCCCCATAAGCTCACGACAATCACTTGCTTGATCAAGTAATACGGATGCATCAACGCCCATCAGCGCAGTAGGCGTTAAACCAAAGGCAGTCAGTGCGCTAAAGCGTCCACCAACGTGAGGATCAGCGTTGATAACTGTAAATCCAGCTTTACGTACATCTTGATCTAGCGGTGAACCAGGATCGGTTACAAAGACCATATGTTCAGAGGGGCTCAACCCCGCATCACTTAAATACTTTTCGAAGAAAGCGCGCTGCGAAGATGTTTCGATAGTTGATCCTGATTTTGAAGCAACCAAGACCAGCAACTTGCTGGCATCGCCTTGTAGCGCGCGGTGGAGATAATCCGGATCAGTCGAATCCAAGATAAAAACTTTCTTCTTATAGGTTTGTGCGATTACTTCTGGGGCAAGAGATGAGCCACCCATTCCGCAGAGAATTAAATCTGTTTTATCGCGAAACTTCGCTGCAAGAGCATCGAGCAAGGGGAGTAGCTCGCGCGAACTTTGATCTAGATCAACCCAATTAAGACGGATTGCAGCCTCTGCACTTGCCGCTTCGCCCCAGGTATTTGCATCTTTAGCGGCGATACGAGGATGCGCTTTTGCCAACTTCAGGTATTTTGAATCGTTACGGTCAATC
>Ga0208596_1000300_pt1 | contig 16601 bp, 13 predicted proteins | sample LakMenEpi12Jul11_FD_150686 | JGI IMG/M metagenome (GOLD analysis project Ga0208596, IMG submission 150686) | Freshwater microbial communities from Lake Mendota, WI - 12JUL2011 deep hole epilimnion (SPAdes) | ecosystem: Environmental > Aquatic > Freshwater > Lake > Epilimnion/Euphotic zone ...
ATTGCGAATTTCATACTGCTACCCAACTGCTGAGCGAATTACTGAAGGAATTAAATCTTTAGCAGGTGTGATTAAAACTGAGATGGAAAATAGGCAAATCACCTATTAATTGGCGGTAATTACCCCAATTTTTGCTAATTCACTTCTTAAGATTTCAGTTGCTGCAAGTGCGGCGGCAAGTGAAATATGTAATGCATCTCGATACACAATGTAATCATCTTTGATAGCTGGGCAATTTGAGTCACAAAACCAATTTGTTAGATCTACTCTCTTATAACTAGGGGAGCCAAATTTAAATGGTTTGTTTATTTGATTACATTCCTCCTCTTTACTAGTTGCAAGACAGGCTGGCACGTCAATCTGTGGCTTTGGGGTATCTACTAAAAAGATTATATTTTCACTTACTGGTTTGAGTTCTTCATATAATTTGCGCTGCCCTTGTTGCCAATAAAACTGCTTACTTTTTTCTTTTGAATTTAATTGGTGATGCTCAGAGTTAGTAATAATTAAGATATTTGGTTTAATTCTCTTAATTTTTGCTATTTGATTTTCCTGCCATTTTTTGCACTCACTTGCCTTAAATGCCCCTTTATTTGGCCTAGGAAGTTCGATGGCAGAACAAGAGGCTTTTGTGAAGGAGAATAATTTATAGCCCTGGCTATTTGCGATTTTTTCAACCGCTGGAAACCACTGAGCTGCATGTGAATCGCCAAATAGAACTATCTCTTTATTTGAGCTTGTATCGCCATATAGACACTCAGTGGTATTAGTTTGACCGAAATCTGCATGGCAGCCGTCATTATAAATAATTGGCAACTTTGTAACCTCATTTAGGTCAAAGCTATATTGACTTATTTTAGGGGAGATTATGTTTGTTGAATTTAAATTTATTGCTACCCCAAGTGCAACAGAAGAAGCAGTAACGCCAACCAAAGCTTTATAAACAAAGGCAGTTGAAAATTTCTTATACCTGAGTGGTTGCTCTATATATTTGCTAGTTAGGTGTGCGAAAACTACTGTGACAACTAAACAAAGAATGCGTTGAAATACAGTCAAGGACTGACCCAGCCAAACACTTGGTAAAACTAAAATCGGCCAATGCCAAAGGTATAGTGGGTATGAGATCTCACCTAACCATTGAGCAATTGGATTGTTAAATGATTTTGTTAATACCTTTGGCCAGCTGCCAATTGAGGCGATAAGTAAGACTGAACCAACTACTGGTAGCAACGCTAGATACCCTGGATATGCAGTATTTTCATTAAAGATCAAAGCGGCTAGGCCAATTGCAACTACGCCAAGCCAGGTAAAGCCTTGATGTTTTATTCTCGTATTAGATATAAAAAGTATTAACGCACCAGCTGCTAATTGCCATGCCCTAGTACTTAATGAATAAAAAGCCCAAATTGGTGAGATTTGAGTTTGAATAATTGAAAGCAATAGTGAGGATATAAATATGGCAATCACACCATTTCTTATCCAATTAACTCCTCTTTTAGCTAAGAAGATAATCAAGATTGGCCAAATTAAGTAAAACTGCTCCTCAACCGCTAGTGACCAGTAATGCAAAAAAGGTGAGGGTAGGGCATCTAAATTTTGGTAATCATTTTGCCACCAAGCAAAGGTGTAATTTGAAATATATAGCGCAACTGCAATTATGTCTTTACCTAAATTATCTCGATATATTGGGGGAAGTAAAATCAAAGATGTAGCTGCGGTAATTATCAATACAAATGCTGATGTGGGCAGTAAGCGCTTAATTCGACGTTGATAGAAATTTTTTAGATCTAACTTTCCAGTCACCTCTAACTCTTTTACTATTAAACCTGTGATTAGAAAGCCTGAAATAACATAAAAAAGATCTACCCCAATAAATCCACCTGGTACAAATTTGGCGTGGTAGATAAGAACTAGAATTGCCGCTAGCGCCCTTAACCCTTGAATCTCTAATATGCGCATTATTTATTTACTTATTTTTTAGATTGTTAACTTGCTTACTTGCCTTTAATTATCTTGCTGATTCGCTCTAAATCCTCAATGGTTGCAAACTCAATCACAATCTTGCCTTTTTTCTTACCTAACTCGACATTAACCCTAGTATCTAAGTGATCAGATAATTGTTCAGATATATCTTTAATTTTGGGTGCAATGATTTTTCCTCGTCTTACTGAACCACCTTTAACTTTGGCACTACCAGATGCAACAATCTCCTCTACCGCCCTAACTGTTAAACCCTCTGCCACAATTTTGTTAGCTAAATTCTCAATCTCTTTTTGATCTGTTAAAGATAGTAAGGCTCTGGCGTGACCGGCGGAGATAATTCCAGCTGCCACACGTCGCTGCACTGCAGCTGGCAGATTAAGTAGCCGCATTGTGTTTGTAATTACTGGGCGGGATTTACTTAACTTATTTGCTAACTCATCATGGGTATAGCCAAAATCATTTAGTAATTGTTGGTATGCCGCACCCTCTTCTAATGGATTTAATTGGCTTCGGTGAATGTTTTCAATTAACGCCTCTCGCAGTAATTGATCATCATTTGTTTGGCGAATAATTACTGGAATGCTTTTTAGACCAGCTAGCTTTGCTGCGCGATATCTGCGCTCTCCCATAATTAATTGATACTTACCATTTCCAATTGATCTAACAACTGGTGGTTGTAGTAATCCAACCTCTTTAATAGAAAGTGCTAATTCAGTTAATTGCTCTTCATCAAAAACTGTTCGGGGTTGTTTTGGATTTGGCAGGATTTGGTTTACATCTATCTCATTTCTATCTGCAACTATTTGACCAGTTGAAGTTTTAATATCTGATGGGATATTTGACTGTGGAATTAATGCATCTAATCCCCTGCCTAAACCACCTTTGCGAGCGCTCATAAATTACGCACTTTCATTTCTAATACTCATCTTGGAGCCGCCTCGATTTGAAATCTCTCTAGCCACACTCATATATGCAATCGCACCAGGAGATGATGCGTCATATGTCATAACTGTTTGGCCATATGAGGGGGCTTCAGAAACTCTTACCGCTCTTGGAATTGGAATGTTAATTAATTGTTCTGGAAAATGTTTTCTTACATTCTCCGCCACATCTCCAGCTAATCTAGTTCTGCTATCAAACATTGTTAAGACAATTGTGCTTAATACAATCTTTGGATTTAATCTCTTCTGTACTTCACCTAATGTTTCTAATAATAAAGATAAGCCCTCTAGTGAGTAGTACTCGCATTGAATTGGTACTAATACTTCATCAGCTGCAGTTAAAGCATTAATAGTTAATAAGCCAAGCGATGGTGGGCAATCAATAAATACATAATCAAATCTTTGACCTGTGTTTTGTTTTAGGGTTAAAAAATTATTCAGCGCACTCTGTAATCTAAACTCTCTAGCAACTGTTGGTACTAATAAAATTTCTGCCCCGGCTAAATCTGAGTTTGCTGAAATAATTTCTAGGTGTGGAAAATTTGCCACCTTTTGCACCACATTTGCCATTGGTAGATCATTAATTAATACCTCATATATTCCTTCGGTATTACTACGATCAATTCCAAATGCGGTAGAGGCATTTCCTTGTGGATCTAAATCAATTACTAAAACCTTTAGCCCACCCATTGATAGGGCAGCAGCTAGATTTACTGCGGTAGTGGTTTTTCCAACCCCACCCTTTTGGTTAGCGACGGTGAAGATGCGGGTTTTTAAGGGGGCCACCATCGGCTCTTTTAGCCGGCGGATACCTACAACCGGCTTTACCTGCTGGTTGGTTTCATGTGAAACATCATTTCCGCTCATGGGCACAAAGTTAAGCACCTTTCTTAACCTCAACCACTCTAGCCACCGGCAGATTGGGCAGATTTATCTGATGCAGTTGGGCGGTTGCCTCCTTTTTAAGTTTGGTTTTATCAATCTCCTCTTGGGCGCTCTCACCTTTGATCGCCAGCAAGCTGCCACCCTTTGGGATCATGTGCCAGCTGATTTGGATTAATTTTTCTAAAGGTGCAACTGCTCGGGAGGTGACGATCTCAAACTGCATTTTTACTACCTCAGCCCTACCCCGAACTACCTGGATTGGTAGCTTTAATTGATCTACTACCTCAAGTAGGAAATCGACCCGCCGCTGTAAGGGTTCAACCAGGGTTACCTTCAAATCTGGCCTGGCTAGAGCGATCACAATCCCTGGAAGGCCTGCGCCTGAGCCAATATCGACCACCCTTACTCCTTGCGGGATGATGGTGGTGATTGGGATGCAGTTTGCAATATGCCGCTCCCAGATCCGATCAGCCTCTTTTGGACCAACTAGGCCACGCTCAATTGCCACTGAAGCTAGCAGGTTGGCGTACTGGGTGATCTCCTCCTCTTTGCCTGGAAAGTAAGCCAGGATCTGAAGGGTTGGTTTCACGTGAAACTACTCTGGTAGGACTACAACACAGCGATCTGGGTCTTCACCCTCAGATTCGCTAGTTAACCCAATCTCTTGAATAGTGTCATGAATAACCTTGCGCTCAAAGGCATTCATTGGGCGAAGCTTTATCGCCTCGCCACTCTTCTTAACCTCTTTGGCGGTCTGTTTAGCAAGCTCTGCTAACTCAGCCTTTTTATCACTTCTAAAGTTGTCGATATCAAGCATTAATCGGCTTCGCTCACCCAGGGAGGTTTGAACCGCTAATCGGGTTAGCTCCTGCAGGGCATCTAATACCTCGCCCCGGCCGCCAACTAGGTGGCTTAACTTGCCCCCAGCAATTGCTAGCGCTGCTCGGTCATTTTCAACATCAATATCAATATCCCCATCTAGATCTGCAATATCTAGTAATCCCTCTAGGTAATCAGCTGCTACATCGCCCTCTTCTTCAAGTTGGGTAATTAAGCTCTTTTTATCCTTTACCTTCTCATCCACTGCCTCACTCATTTTGCCTCCAAAGTGTTATTTATACTTTTTGTGTAGTTTGATAGTTTTTGTACTGATTTAACTAACGCTTCTTTTTCTTCTTTTTTGGTTGCTTACGTTGACCTTTTTGTTGCTCTTCAACAATTGTGGTGCCATCTACCTGGTTTGGATTTTCATCTGTTCCATTTTTAGCTGCTCGCTTTTTTTGTAACTCTTCATATGCCGGAGATCCTGGGGTTGGGTTGCGTTTAATTACATAGTACTGCTGACCCCAAGTCCAAAGATTTGTAGTTGACCAATAAATTAAAACTCCGATTGGAAAGTTAACACCAGTTACTGCAAATATAACTGGGAATAAATACAACATAACTTTTTGCTGTTGCAACATTATATTATTTGATGAATCCATCTTTGGCATACCTTTAACCATTAATTGGCGTTGGGTAGTAAAGGTGGTAGCTGACATAAAGATAATTAAAACAACAGTGACAATCTTTGTGGTGGCATCACTAGATCCTAAAAATGTGCCAGAAAGTGGAGCGCCAAAAAAGTTTGCTTCTCTAGCTGAAATTAAGTATTCGCCCTTCATTAGGCCACGGCCCTGATTTTGACTAATACTGTTTAATACCCAAAAGAGAGCAAAAAATATTGGTGCTTGCGCCAAGATTGGAAAACAGGAGGCTAATGGGTTTGTTTTATGCTCCCGGTATAGCTTCATCATCTCTTCAGATTGTTTTTGGCGATCATCCTTGTATTTTTTCTGAATCTCTTTCATATGTGGGGCAAGTGCGGTTAAGGCTCGTTGTGACTTAATTTGTTTAACAAACAATGGAATTAGGATAATTCTTATCAAAACAACTAGGGCAATAATTCCAAGTGACCATTGCAGATCTTTGTTGTTGGTAAAGGCTAGTAAATCGTGGAAGGTGACTAATACCCAAGAAACAGCGGTATATAAGGGGTTTAGGATTGCATCCATTAACTCATTTGCCTTTCTCTAATTACTGAAATTGATTTTTGGGATGGATAATCCACACCACCGTGTGAAAATGGGTTACACCTTGCAACCCGCCAAAGCGCCATTGCTACTCCCTTTACCCCAAACTCTCTGACAGAAAGTTCGGCGTAGGTGGAACAGGATGGGTAGTACTTACATCTTGGGGCAAAGGCTGGGGAGATAAATTTCCGATACCCTAAAATTGGAAGTAAAAGTATTTGCTTCATGCATCTGCCTTATTGGTTTTAGCAAACTTAATATTTATTTTTTCTACTAAGTTTTCAACCTCATTGGTGTAATCATTTTGTGGTTTTAATACTCGAACTACCAACATTAAATCATTGGTTAGTTTTGGCAATTGCTTGGCAAAGTTGTGACGTAATTTTCTAGTAACAAGGTGTCTAGTGACAGAGCCACCAACTGAGCGATTGACTATAAAGCCAACCTGGGTTTGATTTGATTTATTAATGGTTGCATAGATAACTATGTTGCTCCCGGTAAATCTGGCGCCGGTTTTAGTAACTAAATTAAAATCAGAGCCGATTCTTAAACGGTTATTTTTAGGTAACACTAAAGTTTAGGTTTAAATTTAAGCAGAGATTTTGGCGCGGCCCTTTGCGCGGCGAGCTGATAAAACACCTCGACCACCACGGGTTGCCATGCGAGCGCGGAATCCATGCTTTTTAGCCCGCTTACGTACATTGGGCTGGAAGGTGCGCTTCATAAATCTCTCCTTGAAATTATTTTTCTCCCGATTAAGGGTCACAACGGTATGGGTGGTAAGGGTAGGGGTTTAGGACAAGATGGGTCAAACCGTCAGATACCCACCCCGCTTGGGTGGGTTATGGCTTAAGGCTTGCCTATGCGTAAGGTTTTGGTGTGGATAACCACTTGCTTTCCTTGGAGATTACCCCTACCTTCGCCCTCTATCCACAGATATTCCCCTCTTTGGCTAGAAAATGAAGTTTAAAGGACAGGTTTAGACCACAGCCTGTGGATAACTATGTGGAGAACTTTTAAGGGCTTTTAGCCGGGATTATGGGTGGATTAGATGGCAACACTGGCTCAGGTAGATCTGCAAAAACTGTGGGAGCAGGTGGTCTCATCCATCTCAACTCCACAATATGGTGCGTTTTTAAGTAGAACAAAACCCCTTGGCTTACTTCCTGGTGAGGGTGAGGATGGCTCAAACCTTTTATTGTCAGCTCCCGATCTTTTTACTAAAGATGTTTTAGAGACCAGATTGCGCGGCCTACTCACAGATGAGTTAACAAACCTGCTGGGTGAGAAAATAAATATTGCTGTAACTGTAACTAGTGATAGTAAAGATGAAACTCAAGAGGGTAATTTTTCACCAGAGGTAGATTATTTAGAGCCAGTTGTCGATAACAAGGGGGGAACTGGTAGAAACTCAACCTCACTTAACACAACAGAGAGTGCCCAACTTAATCCAAGATATATTTTTGAAACATTTGTAATTGGAGCTTCAAATAGGTTTGCTCATGCTGCAGCTGTTGCAGTGGCTGAAGCGCCAGCAAAGGCTTATAACCCGCTATTTATTTATGGTGAATCAGGTTTGGGTAAAACCCACTTATTACATGCGATTGGTGCCTATGCTAAAGAGCTATATGGCTCAACCCGGGTTAGATATGTATCTAGCGAAGAGTTTACAAATGACTTTATTAACTCTATTAGAGATGATAAGGCTTCAGTTTTTCAAAAGCGCTACCGTGATCTAGATATTTTATTAGTTGATGATATTCAGTTTTTAGAAAACAAGGAGCGAACCCAAGAGGAGTTCTTCCATACATTTAATACTTTATATAATGCCAACAAACAAATTGTTATTTCAAGTGATCGACCACCTAAACAATTAACCACTTTGGAAGATCGTCTTCGTTCTAGGTTTGAGTGGGGATTGATAACTGATATTCAACCACCGGAGCTTGAAACTAGAATTGCAATTTTGCGCAAAAAAGCAGCGCAGGATAAATTAAACGCACCTGATGATGTTTTGGAGTACATCGCTAGCAAAATCTCTACAAACATTCGCGAGTTAGAGGGTGCATTAATTCGTGTTACTGCATTTGCTTCTTTAAACAGACAAGGTGTTGATCTATCTCTTGCTGAGATTGTGTTAAAGGATTTAATTCCAGAAGAGGGTGGTCCTGAAATAACTGGTCCAACAATTATGGCCCAGACCGCTTCCTACTTCTCACTTTCAGTCGATGATCTTTGTGGCACCTCAAGATCTAGGGTTTTAGTAAATGCCCGCCAGATCGCCATGTATTTATGCCGCGAGCTAACTGAGTTGTCGTTGCCAAAAATTGGGCAGGCATTTGGTGGCCGTGACCACACAACTGTTATGCACGCAGACCGAAAAATTAGACAGTTGATGGCAGAAAGGCGCTCGATCTATAACCAGGTCACTGAGTTAACAAATAGAATTAAGCAGCAATCTAAATAGTTTTAAAAAAACCAACTAAATATTGAAAAATTACTCCACAGCTAGTAACCCCCAGTTGTGGATAAGGTGTGGATAACTGTGGATTTGGTTCTTTGGGTGGGTTTATCCTCTCCCTTATAAACACCTCCTCCACACCCCACACACAGATTTTGTGGGTATCTTTATGGCGGCTGACCTGCGGTTTTACCCAAAACCCACAGTGGCGCTACCTGGTTACTACTAACCACTTTATAGATAGATAAGGGTGGGTGTTAGAGAACTGTTGAATAAAACTTTAAGTAGTTAAGATTTTCTAAATAGAAAAGAGATGGTGGATAAATGAAGTTTGTAGTTGAAAGAGATAGCTTGGTTGATGCGGTCAACTGGGTCTCTAAATCAATCTCAAATAGACCCATCACTACCGCGCTACTAGGAATTGTAATTGATGCCAATAATGAAATAACACTTTCTGGATCAGATTTAGAAACATCTGCAAAATCAACTTTAAAAGCAGATATCTCACAACCCGGAAAAGTATTAGTTCCAGGAAAATTACTAGCTGAAATTTGCAGATCACTACCAGCCAAACCAATCACATTTAATTTAGATGCTAACCGAGTATTAGTCACAGCGGGCAGCGCTAAATTCACATTACCAACCCTGCCATTAGTTGAGTATCCAAACCTTCCACAAATTCCAAAAGAAACCGGAAACCTAAAAAGTGATTTGTTTGCAACAGCTGTAAACCAAGTTGCAATAGCAGCCGGAAAAGACGATTCACTTCCAACCCTAACCGGAGTATTTGTTGAGATAAACAAAAACCAAATAACCCTGGCGGCAACAGATAGATACCGGCTAGCGGTAAGAGATTTGACCTGGAGTGCAATTGATGCAAATACTGAAGCAACAGCATTGCTACGAGCTAGAACAATTGCAGATGCAGCTAAATCTTTAGTTGGAACATCTAATGTAAGTATTTCATTATCACCTAGTGCAAGTAATGAAAAGCTGGTTGGTTTTGTATCAGATGGAAAAACTATGACCTCAAGAGTTTTAGATGGATCATTCCCACCATTTAGACACCTACTTCCAAGTGATTCAACAGCGCAAGCAGTTATAGAGGTAGCACCATTTTTAGACTCAGTAAGAAGAGTTGCTTTAGTAACTGATAAAACCGTGCCACTACGGCTTAATTTTTCAAATAACACATTGCAACTAGAAGCAGGAACAGGGGATGAAGCCCAAGCTAGCGAGAAGCTAGATATTAATTACAAGGGCGAAGATATAAATATTGCTTTTAACCCAACATTTTTAACAGATGGACTAACTGCTATCGGAACAGCATTTGTTAACATTTCATTTACCGGCGCCAATAAACCAGCAGTATTAACTGGTCAAAATGAGGCGACAAGTGCACCAATTACAAATTACAAATACCTACTAATGCCAATGCGATACTCAGCATAATTTTTATATAAGTGTTAATCACTAATCTAAATCTTACAAATTACCGCTCCTACTCAACACTAGATCTAAATCTAGGCGGCGGTATAACAATATTTGTGGGTAAAAACGGCGAGGGTAAAACAAATATTGCAGAAAGCATTTTGTATTTAACCTTTTTAAACTCACACCGAGCAAGTGGAAACACACCCCTGGTTAAGTTGGGGGCGAATGCGGCATACATTAGAGCTAAGGTTAAATATCCAGAGCGAGAAATTTTAGTTGAGTTAGAAATAAATATCGATAAAGCAAACCGTGCAAAAATTAACCAAAATCCCACCAGAAGCCAAAAAGAAATCTTTGGAATTGTGCAAGCAATTTATTTTTCACCAGAGGATCTAGATATTGTCCGAGGTGACCCATCTGAACGACGAAGATTTATCGATCAGCTACTAACCTTAAGATCACCAAGGGTGGCTGCTGTGATATCTGATTATGAAAGAGCGGTTAAACAGCGCAACTCACTTTTAAAAACCAGAGCATCATCACAAGCCCTGGAGCCATGGGATAAACAGGTAGCAGACTTCGGTGGACAATTAATATCCTTAAGATTAAGTGGGTTAGCACAACTAACTCCACTGTTTAATCAAACCTATAAAGAGATATCTAATGTGAAACCCGCAGAGATAATTTATAAATCCTCACTAGAGGGCATTTCAGAGAATGCAACAGAAAATAGTGAAAAGATAATGGAAAAACTTATTACTAACCGATCTTCAGAGTTAGAGCGCGGCCTTACCTTAACCGGCCCACACCGAGATGATTTACTTTTAACATTAGGAGATCACCAAGTAAAAGGATATGCAAGCCACGGAGAGTCATGGTCAATTGCACTTTCATTAAAGTTAGCAACATACAATTTATTAAAATCTGATGGGTTATCACCCATTTTAATATTAGATGATGTGTTTTCGGAATTAGATGAGGATAGAAGAGAAAAGCTAGCCCAAATAGCAAAAACAGCAGAACAAACCATTATTACCGTTGCAGTTGAATCAGATTTACCAAAATCTTTATCTGGTGATCGGTACTTAGTAAAATCAGGATCGGTAAGTAAATTATGAGAAAAGATTTAGCAAAAGATATTTATAAGTATTATCGCTCTGGTTTTAGAAAATTAAGAAATAACGATCAAGAAAATGAAAGCAGAGAGAAAAATACTGATCCACAGTCATTAGAATCTGTTTTATCTGAAGTAATTGCCAATCGAAACTGGAGTAAAGGTGTTGCTGAGGGAAGTTTATTTAGTGATTGGGTGCAGATTGTTGGGCAAGAGATTGCAACACACACCACACCAATTTCATTAGTGGATGGAAAGCTAACAATTCAAAGTTCATCATCTGCATGGGCAACACAAATGCGATTAATGCAATCTGATTTGTTAAAAACTATTTCAACAACAGCACCAGGCGCGCTAGTTGAAGAGCTGATATTTATCGGCCCACATGCACCAAGTTGGAAGCGGGGGCTTCGCACCATAAGAGGTGCCAGAGGGCCTCGAGATACTTACGGCTAGTAGTCACCCACAAAACATCGGTAAAAGCCTCGCATTTACACCTTTAAATGCTGTTTTGGGTAATATCTAAACAGTTATCGAGATAGGATAATGGGGTGAGCCGGTCAAAAAACGGCCAGAATCGTCTATAAGAGATCTTGGAGGTTGTTGATGCCAACAAAAAGCACCACTGCAGCTGGATCTAAAAAAGAGCATAAAGGCTATGACGCATCAAATATTACCGTCCTTGAAGGATTAGATGCAGTTCGCAAACGTCCCGGAATGTATATCGGTTCAACTGGAGAGCGTGGATTACACCATTTAGTTTATGAAGTTGTAGATAACTCAGTTGATGAAGCGCTCGCAGGTTACTGCACAGATATAAATGTAATTTTACAAAAAGATGGATCAGTTAAAGTAATTGATAACGGCCGTGGAATTCCGGTAGATATGCACCCAGTTGAAAAAAAACCTGCACTAGAGGTTGTGTTAACAGTTTTACACGCCGGTGGAAAATTTGGTGATGGTGGCTACAGCGTTTCAGGTGGACTACATGGTGTTGGTATCTCAGTTGTAAATGCATTAAGCACAGATTTAACAGTTGAGGTAAAGCGAGATGGATTTAATTGGAATCAGAGTTATAAATTAGGAGTTCCAACAGCTCCAGTTAAAAAAGGTAGCGCCACAGAAGATTCTGGCACTACAGTTATTTTCTGGCCATCCAAAGAAATTTTCGAAACTACAGATTTTTCATTTGAAACATTATCTACCCGCTTTAGAGAGATGGCGTTTTTAAATAAAGGTTTAGTATTAACTTTAACTGATGAGCGATCAGGCCACGTAGATGAAAAAGGAAATCCTCTTTACGTTAAATATGAGTATGCCGGTGGCATTATTGATTTTGTTAAACACTTAAACCAAACTAAGGGTGAAACCCACAAATCCATAATTTCCTTTAATACAGATGATAGTAAACACAAAATGAGTTTAGAGATTGCAATGCAATGGAATACTGGTTTTTCAGAGTCGGTTTACACATTTGCAAATACTATAAATACCCAAGAGGGGGGCACCCACGAAGAAGGGTTTAGAACCGCACTAACCTCAATAGTAAATAAGTTTGGTGAAGAGTGGGGATTTATTAGGAAAAAAGAGGATCGCTTAACTGGTGATGATGTGCGTGAGGGTTTAACCGCAATAGTTTCAATAAAAATTGGTGAACCACAATTTGAAGGCCAAACTAAAACCAAATTAGGAAATACAGAAGCAAAATCCTTTACTCAAAAAGCTATGAACGATCACCTAACTTCATGGTTTGAAAAAAATCCAAGTGAAGGAAAAGATATTGTTAGAAAATCAATTGATGCTGCTGCAGCCCGAGTAGCTGCAAGAAAAGCACGGGATTTATCACGTAATCGAAAAGGGTTACTTGAAGGACGTGGAATGCCTGGAAAGTTAGCTGATTGCCAATGGACTGAACCAGAAAAGTGTGAGCTATATATTGTTGAGGGCGATTCCGCTGGAGGATCTACTAAAGGTGGACGAGATTCTCGTTATCAAGCAGTACTTCCTATTAGAGGAAAAATTTTAAATGTTGAAAAAGCTAGAATCGATCGAGTTTTACAAAACAATGAAGTCCAAGCATTAATTACTGCACTTGGGACTGGAATTCACGAAGATTTTGATTTAGCAAAACTTAGATACCACAAAATTATTTTAATGGCAGATGCTGATGTAGATGGTCAACACATTAGAACCTTGTTATTAACTTTATTATTTAGATTTATGAAACCATTAATTGAGAATGGTTTTGTTTATTTAGCACAACCACCGCTATATAAATTAAAATGGGGCGGTAAAGAACCAGTCCAATATGCATTCAGTGATAAAGAGCGCGATGGTTTTATTCAAATGGGATTAGATAACGGAAAAAGATTACCAAAAGAAGATGGTATTCAAAGATTTAAAGGGTTGGGAGAAATGCCAGCCAAAGAGTTATGGGATACCACAATGGATCCTGCAACTAGAGTTTTAATAAAAGTTACATTAGAAGACGCAGCTGCAGCTGATGATTTATTCTCAGTTTTAATGGGTGAAGATGTTGAGTTGCGTAGATCCTTTATTCAACGAAATGCTAAAGATGTTAGATTCTTGGATATTTAATTATTATGGATAAAACATTTACAGATAATCAAGGCGAACATGGCCGTGATCGACAGGAATCAGTTGATCTTCAAGTAGAGATGGCTAGGTCATACCTTGATTACGCAATGAGTGTAATTGTTGGTAGAGCACTACCTGATATTAGAGATGGATTAAAACCAGTACACCGAAGAGTTTTGTATGCAATGTATGACGCTGGGTATCGACCAGATAAAGGTTATTACAAATCATCTCGCATCGTTGGTGATGTTATGGGTAATTATCACCCACATGGTGATACTGCAATTTATGATGCAGTAGTTCGTCTTGCTCAGTTTTGGTCTCTTCGTTACCCATTAATCGACGGTAATGGAAATTTTGGCTCCCCTGGTAATGATCCAGCAGCAGCAATGCGTTATACCGAAGCCCGCCTTGCACCACTTGCAATGGAAATGATGCGAGATATTGATGAAGACACCGTTGATTTCATTGCAAATTATGATGGTAGGTCACAAGAGCCAACAGTTCTACCAAGTAGATTTCCAAATTTATTAGTTAACGGTTCAGCCGGTATTGCAGTTGGAATGGCAACTAATATCCCACCCCACAATTTAAACGAAGTAGTTGAAGCCACTTGTTTTGCACTTGAGAATCCAGATATGCCGTCAGATCAATTATTAGCCAAACTTATGACAATTGTTAAAGCACCTGATTTTCCTACCAAAGCTTTAATTGTTGGCCGAGGTGGAATCGAGGATGCTTACAAAACAGGCCGCGGCTCAATAATTATGCGCGCTGTTGTTGAGGTTGAAGAAATAAATAAACGAACCTGTTTAGTTGTAACAGAGCTGCCATATCAAGTTAACCCAGATAACTTAGCTTTAAAAATTGCCGAACTTGTTAAAGATGGTCGTATTAAAGGAATTGCAGATGTTAGAGATGAAGGTAATGAGCGCCTTGGTCAACGCTTAGTAATTGTTTTACGAAATGATGCTGTAGCAAAGGTTGTTCTTAATAATCTTTATAAGCACACTCAATTACAAGATTCTTTTGGCGCAAATATGTTGGCTTTAGTTGATGGTGTGCCAAGAACTCTTAGGTTAGATGAGTTCATTCGCTACTACATTGATCACCAAGTGGAGGTAATTGTTCGCCGTAGCAAGTACCGATTGGTGGAGCGAGAAAAAAGAGCTCACATATTGCAAGGGTATTTAAAGGCACTAGATGCCTTAGATGCTGTGATTGCTTTGATTAGAGCTAGTAAAACTCCAGAGGAAGCTAGAACTGGGTTAATGAAATTACTTGAAGTAGATGAGATTCAAGCAAATGCTATTTTAGATATGCAACTTAGAAGAATTGCAGCCCTTGAGCGACAAAAAATCACCGATGAGCACACCGAATTAATGTCTGAGATTAAAGAGTTAAATATTATTTTAGCCAGCCCAGAAAAACAGCGAGCAATAATTAAAAATGAGTTGCAAGAGGTCGGGGCCAAGTATGGAAATGATAGGCGCACACAAATTATTGCTGGCGATACTGATTTATCAGTTGAGGATTTAATCCCAGATCAAGATGTTGTAGTAACAATAACAAAAGGCGGATACTCAAAGCGAACAAAAGCTGAGGCTTATCGCGCGCAAAAGCGCGGCGGAAAAGGTGTTAAAGGTGCAGCATTAAAATCTGATGATGTTGTAGAACACTTCTTTACTGCATCTACCCACAACTGGTTATTATTTTTTACCAATAAGGGCCGAGTTTATCGAGCCAAAGTTCATGAATTACCAGATGCAGGTCGAGATGCTAGAGGTCAGCATGTTGCTAATCTTTTAGCATTTAAACCAGATGAAACTATTGCATCAGTTATTGCAATTACTGATTACAAAACTCAACCATATTTAGTAATTGCAACCAAGGGTGGCATAGTTAAAAAGACTGAATTGTCAGAGTATGACTCAACTAGAACTGGTGGGCTGATTGCAATTTCATTAAAAGAAAATGATGAGGTTGTATCTGCTGCACTAGTAAGCGATAAAGAAGAGTTGTTGTTAGTTTCAAAGATGGGAATGTCACTTAGGTTTAGTGCCAATAATGAATCTCTTCGTTCAATGGGAAGAGGAGCAACTGGTGTAATTGGAATGAAGTTTAGAAAAGGCGACAACCTATTAGCGATGGCAGCAATTAGTAGTGATAATAAAAATTATGTATTTACTGCTACTGATGGTGGCTTTGCTAAACGAACCAAACTTGAGGAGTATCGAACTCAAGGTCGCGGCGGTATTGGTGTAAAGGCGGCAAAGATAGATGAGGATTCAAGAGGTGTATTAGTTGGTGCGATGATTGTGCAAGAGAGTGATGAAATTTTGGCAATATCATCAGCTGGCACAGTAATGCGCACCCTACTTACACAAATCAGGGAGACTGGCCGAGATACCTTAGGGGTAAGGCTGGTTAACCTAGATTCTGGAATCTCTGTAGTATCTGTTACTCGCTTAGTTGAAGATCTTGATTAAGCGTTAAAAGCAAGATTGTTGAGGTATTAATTAAGCACTTTTGGTTATGAAGTACTTCCTCAGGTAGCCTTCACCAGCAATATGGGCCTATAGCTCAGCCTGGTTAGAGCGCTTCCCTGATAAGGAAGAGGTCTGTGGTTCAAGTCCACATAGGCCCACCCTGCACACAATGCGGGGACCTAGCTCAATTGGTAGAGCACCGCCTTTGCAAGGCGGGGGTTAGGGGTTCGATTCCCCTGGTCTCCACAATTATTTATATTTAAATTTTAAATATAAATTGTTGTTAAAGATAACAAGAAAAAGAGAGTGAGAAAAGATAAATGAATCAAGCAACTCTTCACACCAGTATGGGCGATATTGTGATTGAACTATTTCCAAACCACGCCCCAAAAACTGTTGCAAATTTTGTTGATCTTGCAACTGGAGCAAAAGAGTGGGTTGATCCAAATATTGGCGAAAAGGTAAAGACAAATCTTTATGACGGAACTATCTTTCACCGAGTAATTCCAAACTTTATGATTCAAGGTGGCGATCCTCTGGGCAGTGGCATGGGCGGGCCTGGATATAACTTTGCCGATGAGTTTCATGGCGAGTTAAGTTTTGATAAGCCATACTTACTAGCAA